>SAMEA3663277__coassemble_86_pt1 | contig 34790 bp, 24 predicted proteins | sample SAMEA3663277__metabat2_high_PE_016 | metagenome-assembled genome bin SAMEA3663277 (sample SAMEA3663277) | pig gut metagenome | biome: pig gut; feature: pig-associated habitat; material: faeces | place: China | collected 2013 | reverse complement strand
AAAAACTTTGGTCAGGGAAAGAACTCTTGGCTTACAGGTACCGCTGCATGGAACATGGTTGCAATCAGCCAGTACATTCTCGGTATTCAGCCAGACTTTGACGGACTCAAGGTTGATCCTTCAATTCCATCAAGCTGGGACGGCTTTACAGCTACCCGACTCTTCCGCGGTGCAAAATACAACATCACAATCAAAAACCCGGGCCACGTTTGCAAGGGTGTAAAGAGTATGATAGTTGACGGTGCTGCAGTAGAAGGCTGTGTTGTTCCTTATGTTGAAGAAAAGAAAGAAGTAAATGTAGAAATAACCCTTGGTTAATCTACAACAAAATTTTCTCCAGGTGGAGGTTTAACCCGTCAAGCTTCCGCCTGGTCAATCAAATTTTTAGGGGCTGTCCAAAAAGTATTGTCATGCTGAACCTTTGCAGCACAGCTGCTCGGAGACTCGCTAAAAATAGTCCACTGGACTATTTTTGCCCTGCTACGCAGTGCCGCTCCCTATGTTTCGGAATGACACTAGGATGTAAACTTATTGGTCATCCCCTTTTTTTATCTCCGCACATTATAGCTTATTATAGATTATTAACTTGACAAACTGACACGGGGGGGGATAATCATTGAGGTATTTTTCATTTTTGAAAATTCGAAAAATAAGTTTACAAGGAGTCCCCCCCCATATGAAAAAACTTCAAATTGCCTTTTTATCAGGCATTCTTTTATCTCTTTTTTCAATTACAAGTTGTAACCCTGGCGCAGATCCTGTTCTGACACCTGTTTTACCTGCAGAAACACCTGCTACACCGACAACACCAAACACACCGGCAAATCCAGCTACACCTTCTGATGAAAATACAGTTACTGTAACTTTCAATAATAATGGTACGATTTTAAGAACATCATCTGTAACATCAGGAAGTACATTATCTGCTTCTCAAAAACCATCTGACCCATACTCAAGTTACAACTATTTCTTGTACTGGTCTGAATCAAAAGCATCAAAAGCAACAGCTGTTGAATATGATTTTAGTAATCCTATTAGCGAAAATAAAACCCTGTATGCTATTTACACTCCTAAATTCTGTTATACTTCTTCATCAATTATACAAAGTGTAACTGCCTCGCAAGCAGAGATTAAGCTTAATGATGATACTGTTTATCCTCTGGAGGATGGTTCTTATACAGGAATAAGTTTTCAGCATTCAACTGATGGTACAAACTATCAGGATTTTGCTGTAAATAGTATTCCAGACTATAGAGATGAAAATGGATATAGATATTTAACCTATACATTCCAGACTGCTTTATCTGAAGGAACACATTATTTAAAAGTAACAAATGGCCATCAAACTGGAACAAAGAGTGCTGGTATTTATGCACCTGCAGCAGTTACAAATCTATCCGCCACAGTTGCTGATTCTTATACAAAAATTTCTTTCACAACAGCAACTGAAGGTTATTCATACACTGTAAAAGCCTTCAAAAATGGTAATGAAGTTGCCTCAACAGATGTAACTGCAAATTCAATAAATACCAATACATACGCAGAATTCTTTGGCCTTGAAAATGGCACACCATATACCTTCAAAGTAATTACAAACGGTACAAACTTATCAGCCCAGACAACAGCTACACCAACCATTACACAAAAATCAAGTGACTGGCTTGTAGTAATGTATATGGATGGTGATAATAATCTTAACGATCCGATTTTTATGGATATGAATGAGGTTGAATACGGTTTGTACAAAATCCGCAATTCAGATGGAAGTTCAGTCAGTGGTTTTGATTCAGTAAATGTTGTTGCTCTTTGGGACGGAGCCTCAAGCTTTGAAAACCCAGATGGTAGTACAGGAACTCCTCAGATTGGAAATGCTGGAACGTATATTTATGAGCTTGGCCGTGATTATGATAATTCTACAACTTATACAACAAGTCCAGGATGCGTACTTTCAAGCGATACAAAAAATCTTTCGTATACAGCACCATGGCTTGTCGGTACAACACAAACAATTTCAACAAGCCTTCCAAATAATGCACATGGTGAATTGAACATGGGTGACAAGCAGACTCTCATAAACTTCTTAAACTGGGTAAATGAACGTTACACTGCAACAAAAGGTGTAATTCTTCAGTTTAGCGATCATGGTGGCGGACCTAGAAGCGTAAGATATGTAAAAACTGCAGATGGCAGAACAATTAAGGTTGGTGATACAAGCGGACGCCGTGCACTCTGCTGGGATGAATACTCAAGTTCTGCTTTCCTTAAAACAAAAGACGTTTCAGATGCATTACAGGCTGCCGGTTATGCGTCAAATAAAGCAGCAATGATTTTGATGGATGTATGTCTTGGTTCTTCACTTGAAGATGCATATCAGTTTAAGGATTATGCAAATTACCTTGCAGCATCACCAAATAATATTCCAGGACTGGGATTGGATTATGTTAATCTGATGAAATCATTTACAAGTGGAATCACAATTGAAGCTGTAGGACAGAAAATCGTAGAAGACTATAAAACACAGTATGGAAATAATACTACATTGTGGAATAATTATGCACAGGCACTGGGCTATAATTCTTATAGTAGTATAACAGATGAAAATGTTAGAAAAAATATGGAATGGCTTAGTGATTTAGGCTTTACAACCTTCACAATTACAGACCTTTCCAAAATTGCAGATGTAAAAACTGCAATTGATTCATTATGCACACTTCTTCTTTCAAATACAGGAAAAACTATTTATGTTGATGACAAGGGATATTTTAGCCCTACAGCAACATCAACTACACGTAATTATGTTACTTATCTTGGGCAGCATCATGCAAATTTTGTAAACTACTATTTGTCACTACAAGACAATTATACTGGTGACTCATATCTTCTTACTGATTCGTTATATTATCAGGGGACATATACCTGGCTTTATGATATAGGATATATAGCAAGAATGATGCAGTATTTTTCTGCTTCTACCATTACAACTGAAAGTTCAACATATTCAAATGAAAATGCCTGGCCTGAGTTAAATACAGCTGCATCTAACTTAATTACAAAACTTAATTATGCAATTAAGTACAGCTGGAGAGACAGTCAAGTATCATCAGACAAAGACTTCTATTCTCGAATTGATGAAAGCACTACACAGTTCAGGCATTATCTTGGTCTCACAATCTGTGGTGCGAATATTGCAACAAATGGTACAAATCTCGCACAGGGAAGCTGCCCTAGCTTCTACAAAACAGACTTAGCCTTTGGTGCAGAATCTAGATGGGGAGACCTGCTTGAATACTGGTTTGGTACAGGTAACTAAAATGAAAAGATTTGCAATTTGTATTTTAATGATTTCTTCTTTTCTCCTTATTTCTGCCTGCGCTACGAATAAGGAGGCAGAAAAAGCGGCAGAAGACACTCAAACTTCTTCAACAGCCTCATTCAATTATAAACCTTCTGTAAATCACTCGTATCTTACAGAAGAAAATATTGGACAGGAAATTGTTGTAAAAGGAAAAATTGTTAAAAGCGGAAACTCTTTTACTCTTTTAGAGAATCCGGATTCAAAGAGCAGAGTTTCTTTTGTTCTTGAATTCGAAGATGAAAATCTTAAAGGTAAACTGACTGCCGGAAGCATCGTTCAGCTTTCTGGTATTCTTACTTCGGCTGAATCGCCGTGGAAGAAGGGAATGAAAGTGCTAAAAGTAGAATAGATTGCTTTAACTACGCCTTAAAATGAAAAGGGGCTGTCCAATAAGTCTTGTCATGCTGAACCTTCGCAGCATAGCTGCTCGGAGACTCGCTAAAAACAGTCCACTGGACTGTTTTTACACTGCATAGCAGTGTCGCTCCCTATGTTTCAGCATCTACTGTATTTCTAGTACAGAGATTCCGAAACAAGTTCGGAATGCCACTAGGGACAGCCCTTTATTTTATTAACTAGCCATTAACAAGGATTTCTGAAATGTTGAAACAATTGTCACCGATATGTTCTATTGTTCTTACGATATCGATGTACAAAAGCTCTGACTTAACATCGGCACCACCTTCGAGTCGCTTGCGGGCAACTTTCTTGAGGTCTTTACGGAAGGCGTCTATTCCATCTTCAAGCTCGCGGGCAAGTTCGAGTTTTTCCGGTGTAAGCTGCTTGTTGATGTTTATGCGGATAAACTGAAGGAACTGTCGGGCCAGTTCAATATATGGCAAAAGACGTTCCATATCTTCGGACTGGAACTTCATCTTCTTTTCGATAGAACGCTTAATCAACATGATTGTTCCGTAACAGCTGTCGCTCATGTTTTCAAGTTCATCAACAATCTGAATCATGTTGGAAATATGATTCAACTGCTTTTCTGTAACCTGAAGAGACTCACACTTAATCAGATAGTGAGTAATCTGCTCATGCATCTGATCTGCGTAATCTTCTGCAAGCTCGCTTGCTTCGCCGTATTTTTCAATAAAATCATTATTGCGCTTTGTAACGCCAATCTGGATTTTATCAAACATGTCTGTTACAACATCGGTCATATCTGCAATAGCTTTTTCTGCCTGAATGATGTGAGTTGCAACAGAATCTTTTGCAAGAAGGCCGGTAAATTCCAGCTTGTATACGTTTGAAGTTTTTTCAGGATCATCTTTGATAATTTTCTTAGTAAGAAGAACAAGCGGATTCTGCAGAGGAAGCAAAATCAAAGTAGAAAGGGTTTTGAAAACTGTATGCAGCATTGAAATACGGATTGCAATGTTTGAATGCTGTCCGCCCGGAGTAAGCATCATTACCAGATCCAGGAATGGATGGAAGAAGATAAGGGCCAGCACTGTACCGAACACGTTGAACATAACGTGAATCAAGGCGGAACGGCGGGCATCTGCATTTGCTCCAAGTGACGCAAGAATTGCATCTATGGTTGAGCCTACGTTAGAACCGAGAGTCATTGCCGCAGCCATTTCCCAGTTGATAAGTCCGTTAAAGGCCATTGTAATTACGATTGCAGAAAAGGCCGAGCTGGAATGCAGAAGGGCAGTAATCAGAATACCAATTACAAAGCCGGCCAGAATTGCAAGCGGGCCACTTCCCTGAATCTTAAAGAGCCAGCCAAGCTGCTCAGGTGTAAATACAGCAGAAAGCCCGCTCAAACCAAGGAAGAGCATACCAAAACCCATAAGAGCTTCGGCCCAGTTTCTGTATTTTCCTTTTCTGATTAATGCGCTGAAATAACCGATTCCAAAAACCGGAATGGCAAAGGCTGAAATTTTAAAGTTGAATCCAAAAATAGAAACAATCCAGGCTGTAATTGTGGTACCGATGTTTGCACCGAATATAACGCCGACAGACTGGGCAAGAGTCATAAGTCCGGAATTAACGAAGGTAACAACCATTACGGTAGTTGCACCCGATGACTGAATAATCATCGTAACAACAAGACCAGTCAGAAGGGAAGCAAATCGGTTTCCTGTAAGAACCGAAAGAGCTCGCTGAAGCTTTTCGCCGGAGCTCTTCTGAATACCGTCAGACATGAGCTTCATTCCGTAAAGAAGAAGGCCCAGACTACCAATCAGTTCTAAAACGGGCTGTATGACATTCATATTCCTATAATACTGAAAAAAGCCCTTCTTTTCAAGGTAATTGAAATTGTGTAAAATTACTATATGATTGTCATGCAGCTCTACTTCTTAAAAGAGCTTACACAATGACAAAAAATGGGTGTGGAAATGAAAAATAAATCATATATTATCTTAATGGCACTTGCTGCCACTCTGACTTTTACAGGCTGCAAAAAGCAGCAGAAAACTGCTGACACAAACAGTGTGGACCTTACTTTAAATATGGCTGAAGAAGCAAAACTTCAGCAGACTCCGCAAAAATGGCATGTTACAAATAAGCGTATATGCGTTCTTTTTGGATATGATTTTAACAATCCGGAAATAAAAGAAAATCTGCTTGCTATTCTTAAAGAAAACTTTGGACTTGATGAAGATGGCGGTCTCATATACCCGCTCACCTACCCTGAAGATTTTAAGCACGGAATCCGAGGTTACGCTTCTGATTTTGCAGCAATTCTCCAGGACGACGAACTTGATCTTGCAGGAATTGTTCTGCTGGGTGCACCAGAAAATACTCACACTGCCCTCGCCCGAAATCAGGATAAATGGAACCAGGAAGTGCCTTACCCTGTTGTTGCACTTTTTCCTCAGGATGATGTTCTTGGAATTGAGTCTACCTGCGACATTGTTGTAGACAAAGGTCAGACTGCAGGACTCACCGGTGAAATTGCACCTGAAGAATCAGATGGACAGATTCACCCGAATGCAGCAGAAATTATTGTTGAAACAATCAAATATATTCAGCTGCTGGACGGAGCACCTTCTCGTACAAAAGAATTGCAGCAGCATATGGCTCAAATGCTCGAAGGCTTTCAGTTTCATCACTACATAGACCCTGAAAGCGGACTGCAGTCGATTAACCATTTTGTACTTAATTAATTAACCGTCACCCTGAACTTAGGGAGCGACGGCTGCAAGCCGTAAAAATGCTCCAGTGGAGCATTTTTAGCGAGTCTCCGAGCAGCTATGCTGCGAAGGGGAAGGGGGCTTTATGCCAGATCCCGAAACAAGTTCGGGATGACGTTCGACGCGGAGTTTTTATGATAGAAATTTCACAGCATAATCAGAATATAATCGGTTCTCGCGAGGCAATTGCGGCTCTGGAAAATAAAGACCACGCACGGCTTCTTGTGATTTCGGACTCGCACGGAAGGTACGGCGTTTTTGAAAGCATTGTGCGCGGCTTTGGTCGCGAATGTGACGCGCTGATTTTTTGCGGCGACGGCGTGGGAGATGTAGCTCAGCTTTTGTATGCGCAGAAAGCTGATAAGAAGCTGGCGGAGTGCCTGCCGCCGGTGATTGCCGCCGTACACGGAAACTGTGATCCATCCTCTTACCCCCTTGATAAGGGAAGTCTTTATTTTTCAAGTCTGATTGAACTTAAAGTAAACGGACGCGGAATTCTCATTACCCACGGACATAATCAGAATGTTGACTGGGGCGTAGAAACATTAGGCCTTGAAATGCAGGTAAGCGAATGCAACACTGCTTTTTACGGACACACCCATGTTGCCCGCGAAGATAATTTTAAGAATTTTAAGATTGTAAATCCGGGAAGCTGTTCAAGGCCACGGGGAGGCCAGCCGGCTGGTTTTGCCATTGCAACTGTAGAAAAAAACTTTGTTGATATCGCTTTTATAAAAATGGAAACAGGCAGCGACGGGTGTACAGAATATAAAATCTGGAATCCTTATTAAAGCATAAAGCCAAAGCTGTCGTGGCCTGGATAAACCAAGGTTCCCGCAGGTATTTCACGATGCAGCCGTGCCAGGCTCTTTTGAATTTCAACTTCATCTCCGCCGTACATATCGGTTCGGCCATATCCACCGTAATCAAACATTGTATCTCCGGAAATCAAAACTCCGCGCCCGCCTTCAGCTGCATCTTCTTTATACAGACAGATTGAACCTGGTGTATGGCCAGGTGTATGTAAAACCTTCCAGCCAAAAATTGTCATGCCTTCGCGAAGTAAAGTATCTGCCGCTGGCTGTCCCCCCACTACCTCAAGTAATTCCGGCGCCCCGAAAAATCTCAGCACAGACTGGTTCATCGGCCCGGCAAAACCACTACCTTTCAGTTCGTCTGCCTCAAGACCATGCACGCAAATTTTAGCATTGGGAAAAGCAGCCTTAAGAGGAGCTATTCCTGTAATATGATCAAAATGTGAATGAGTAAGTACTATACCGGCACATTCTAATTTATGGGATTTAAGATAATCTATGATAAGATTTTCATCGCCGGAAAGCGAACAGGCAGCGGGATCTACAATAAAACACTTGCCGCCCTCTAGAGGAACGACAAGTGTATTTACCTTAAAAACGCCTGTATGAAGGACGTGTATTTTCATTAAACTCCGAAAGGCTCTTTATCTGCAGCGGCTTTTTCTGCGGCGGCATAAGCAGCAGCATCTTCTGCAGCCATTTCTGCCTCTTCGCTCTGTATAGCAGCTTCTGCAGAATCTTCTGCAGCGTCTGCATCTGATTTCTGGCGGCTATAGCTTACTGCGAGCTTGCGTCCGCGGTAGTCATAACCATTAAGTTTATCAATAGCTGTCTGTGCATCTTCTGTATAAAGCTGAACAAAAGAGTAATTTGCAAGAACTTTAATATCGCCGATGCGCTCGCGGTCAATGCCTGCGATTGCAATAAGAATACCAACAAGATCGCGTGGGTAAACACGGCGGTTTTTTCCAATACTGATAAAAATTGATGTAGCCTGATTTTCTGGGATTTCTACACGTGGATGACGTGGACGTTCTTCTTCTGCAGCAGCTGTTTCTGTTGTTTCTGCAGGGGCTTCGGTACGTTCCTGATGGTATTCCTGACGGAAGTTTCTTTCCTGGCGATTGTATCTCTGATTTCTATCGTTACGATCAACGCGTTCATTTCTTTCAAAACGGTCGCGGCGGTTTCCAAATGAATGATAGTGCTTCAATGCTTCTTTAAGCAAATATGCAATTACATACTTACGAACTGTAAGCGGTACGTTCTTCTTAAAAAGTTTGTTCAAATCTGAAAGCAAATCAACATTTTCAGATGTTTTTACTTTTTCTGTAGCATTCTTGAGAAAATCCTCAAGCTGTGCTTCGTTAAGCTCAAATTCACGATTAAAAGCCATTTTTTTATTCTCCTATTAATGATAAAAGATAACCGGTGTTGATTTTTCTAAAGCCTGTACGTGTTAATAACGGCTGTAAAATATCCGGTGCAAACATGTTGGGAATTAATACCCATTTTTTTCCACAATTTCGTAATCTGGTTATACACATATCAATAAGTTCTGTACCTATTCCAAGCCCACGAAACTGCTCAGGAACAAAAAAACTTGTAATAGCAACAATTGTTTCCTGATCTTTCAAAAGCGAAGAGGCAATTATGCAGCCTGCAAACTCATCTGAAATACTTGAGCAGATATAACCGTTCTGGTCACTGACATCACACTCCTCAAACTGTGTGCGCCATATTCTGTAAAATGCTCCGTTCAACTCATTCGGCAAGGTGTCGTCTTCGCAGTCGCCTGCAGTAATATTTAAAAGGATTGTCTGCTTATCAGCAACCGAATCATATTCCTTAAATGAAAAATCATCGTGCACTAAAGATTCATCGGATTCTGGCAGCTGGTCTAATTTTTCAAGTCCCCATATTTCTCGCAGTGAATTATACCATTCATTGATACGTGCCGACATAAATCTGTGCTTAAAAATATGCCATCGTTTATCAATTTCAGGGTAGTTTTTTAATACATTTCTAAAATTCTTAAATACCCCCCTTCCTGAATGTAATGCACTCTGTAATTCTTCCCGGGCAAGCGGAGAATGAAGATTTTTTACAAAATTCTCACGCAGTTCAAAACCATCAGAAGGTCCCCATTCAGGCAGAATATAATATCTTTCGTCATCCGGCATATGACCATCGGAATCAGAAATAACAAGCTGACCTGCTGCAGCGTCGACGACATATTCCACATCCTGATTTTCCATTGCAGAGATTATGTCGTCGTTAAGCAAATCGGTCAGCTCAAAATTCATAAATTAATTACTTCTTAGGAAGCTCCTCTCGAGCAGTAACAATTTTACTGATAAGACCATATTTTACAGCTTCATCTGCATCAAGCCAGTAATCACGATCTGTGTCTTTTGTAACCTGTTCAAGTGGAGTTCCTGTAGCCTCAGCAATAAGCTTGTTCAATTTAGCACGGATTTTTTCCATGTCTTTTGCATAGATTTCAATATCAGTTGCAACTCCGCGCATCTGACCAAGCGGCTGATGAATAAGATAACGGCTGTTTGGAAGTCCGATTCTTCGCTCTTTTGGCACTGCAATAAGAATAAGGGTTGCAGCAGAAGCAATAAGCCCCATACCGATAAGATAAACAGGAGCCTTTACAAAGCGGATAACATCATAAATAGCGAAACCTGCGTCTACGTCGCCACCAGGAGAGTCAATGTACATATAAATCGGAGATTTATTGTCTTCTGAATCAAGAATCAGAAGCTGCTTTGCAATCGAATCAGCAAGCTCTTTGTTTACTTCACCTGTCAGAACAATCTGTCTTGTTTTAAGGAATCTGTCTGTAAAAGAATCAGGTGCTTTCTGTTTTTTTTCTTCATCCTCATCATCAAAACGAGGGCTAGTATAAATTGATTTATAATTCATACTTTATAATATACTGTAGGCTTTGCAAATTTTCAATTATTATAATTATATAATTATATATCAGAGAATAATTGGCTGCGGTTTGAATGAGGGACTTGTTCCCTGGGCTTCCGAATTATAAAAGATTTCAGTAATCTTGGCGCGAGGGAGCGGGGCGTGGTGCAAAAACACTCTTTTTGTGGCTGCCGCGTAAGCGGCAGGTGTAATAGTTTCTATACCACAAAAAGCGTGTAGCGCATTATTGCGCGGTTTTGTACCACGAAGCCGTGACCAGAAGCCATGTTCTCAGAATTTCATTTTATAATGCGGAAGCCCTGGGCTTGTTCCTTAATGTAGTTTTCTATTGTTTTATTACTAAAACAGACTTATAATATAATAACAGGAGAATGATTATGAACGTACATAACCTTATGGAAGATATAGTAATTAAGGCTGTAAATACACTTTATGACAGAGTAAAAGGCGAAGCTGTTGCCTGGCTAACCTGCGATTGTGAAAACTGCCGGCTTGATACTGTAAGTTATGTACTCAACAGAATTCCTCCAAAATATGTTGTTTCTGGCCGTGGTGTTACTCATAACGCTGAATATCTTGCAAGTTCACAACTTCAGGCTGATGTTGATTCCCTCGCTCTTGAAGGAATGCGTACCGTAAGTTCTACAAAACGTCCCTTCCATACTGAAGACAGAAAAGACTGCATAATCCACGGTGATGACATACATTCAAAACCAGCATTTAACTTTTTTACCTTTATGGGGATTGTTCTCGACGGTAATACATTTGAACCTGTTCCTAAAGCAAAAATTACCTTAAAGATGGACGGAAAACTTGCAGAAATGGTTGATAAAACCTGGTCTAATCCCTACAACATGGTTCCGAGCACAAAAGGTGTTTATTCTTTCTGGGTAAAATCTATTCCTGCAAATGAAACTGGTGAACGTGCTTATTTCAATTTCAGCATTGAGATTGAGGCAGAAGGTTATTCTGAATCAGTATATCATTTTGAAGTGCCTATCATGAGTGAAGACAAGGTTCGCCAGACTCTGGATTCTACTTATACACTGAAAATTAAAGATCTTGTAATTTTCAAGAAGTAATGTCATTACAACAATCTTAGAGAATCATTCAATAAAAATCTCAGCTTTTACAAGAGAATTAAATTGCTATTTTTATAATAGCATAGTACAATTTAGTAAAACGTTTAACTAAAAATAACGTCATAAGGATTTTATATGGATTCAATTATTGTTAGTGCAGACCTCGACGGCAAGAAAATCAGCCGCGACATTTATGGTCACTTCAGCGAGCATCTTGGCCGCTGTATTTACGGTGGATTCTGGGTTGGAAAAGATTCAGAAATTCCTAACATTAACGGTTACCGCAAGGATGTTGTAGAAGCCTTTAAGGAACTGGAAATCCCTAACCTTCGCTGGCCGGGCGGATGCTTTGCAGATGAATATCACTGGCGTGACGGCGTTGGACCTTATGAAACACGCAAACGCATGATTAATACTCACTGGGGCGGTGTTGTAGAAGACAACAGCTTTGGTACAAACGAATTCTTTGGACTTTGCGAACTTCTTGGCTGCAAGCCCTATGTAAATGGAAACGTTGGAAGCGGTACTGTTCAGGAAATGAGTGAATGGGTTGAATACATCACCTTTGGTGGTGAATCTCCTATGAGTAAGATGCGCGAAGCAAACGGTCATAAAAAGCCATGGAAGCTTCCTCTTTTCTGTGTTGGCAATGAGAACTGGGGCTGTGGCGGAAACATGAAGCCAGAATACTATGCAGATCTTTATCGCCGCTATCAGACTTATGTTCGACAGTACGGCAAAGATAAAATTTTCAAGATTGCCTGCGGACCTAATGCATCTGATTATAACTGGACAGAAGTTCTTATGCGCGAGGCTGCACCTCTTATGGATGGTCTTTCTCTTCATTATTATACAGTTGAACCAGACTGGAATGGACGAAAGCCAGCCTGCGACTTTACAGAAAAAGACTGGTATCTCACAATGAGTAAGGCAAGCTTTATGGAAACTCTTGTACGTCGTCACGATGAAATTATGACTAAGTACGACCCTGAAAAGCGAGTTGCCCTCGTTGTTGATGAATGGGGAACCTGGTTCGCTGTTGAAAAGGGAACAAACCCTGGCTTCCTTTATCAGCAGTCTACAATCCGCGACGCTCTTGTTGCCGGAATTACCCTCAACACCTTTAACAATCACTGTGACCGTGTTCGAATTGCAAATATTGCTCAGGCAGTAAACGTTCTACAGTCACCAGTTTTGACAGAAGGTGCGAAGATGATAAAGACTCCAACCTGGTATGTATTCCATATGTACAAGCCTCACATGGATGCAACAAGTCTCGCTACCCGTGTAGCTACAAATCAGATTGGACCGGAAGATTCTCGCGTAGATGCTGTAACAGCTTCTGCTTCTCACAAAAAGAATATTTACACAGTTACTCTCACAAACGCAGAACTCAAGGGTAAAAAAGAAATCAATGTTACTCTTGCAGGCCTTAAAGGTAAAATCAAAGATGCTGCAGCAACAATCCTTACTTCAAAGGAAATGCATCTTTGTAACTCATTTGCAAAGCCTAACGAACTGAAAGAAAAAACTCTTGATGTAAAACTTTCTGGTGCAAACGAATTGTTTGTTACAGTTCCTGCAATGAGTGTTGTAACCATAGAGATTACAGCTTAAGGAAAATTCGGTCATTGAGCCTGTCAAAATGAACTCAGACTTACGCAGATGGGTTCGACAGGCTCAACCACCGTTAAAAGTTTATGAACGATCCCTGTCCTGTATGTGAAAATAAAACACATCTTTCTGCAATGGATATGACACCGGAACTGGTAGCCGAAATGGCTGCTGAAGAAACGGTGACTGATTACGCAGGAGATGACCTTGTTGAAAAAAGACTAAAAATCTGCGAGGCCTGTTCACACCTTATAGGCGGAATGACCTGCAGAGATTGCGGCTGTTTTGTGCAATTCCGAGTAAGGCATAAAACGGCAGCCTGTATAAATGGAAAATGGTAATGCGGTGGTTTCGATACGGCTTCTGACGAAGCCTACTCAACCACCGGTAAAGTACGGTGGTTGGAGTAGTACGGTGCTAAAGCACCTATCGTATCGAAACCACCGCAGAGGTAAATATGGAAAACTATAATAAAAACGCAGCAGCACCAGTGCCACCAATGGGCTGGAACAGTTACGATTATTACAACACAATGGTAAACGAAGATCAGGTTCGTGCAAATGCCGAATACATGGCAAAAAATCTTAAACAGTTTGGCTGGGAATATGTTGTAATTGATATTCAGTGGTCTGACCCGGATGCAGGTAACCGTAATGCCGAAGGAATTCAGTACATTCCATTCAGTCGTTTTTGTATTGATGAGTTTTCCCGCCAGATTCCGGCTCCCAACCGTTTTCCAAGCAGTGAGGGAGGAAAAGGCTTTAAGCCGCTTGCAGATTATATTCATTCTCTTGGACTAAAATTTGGAATTCACATTATGCGTGGTATTCCACGTTTTGCCGCTCATGATCATCTACCAATTAAAACACATGACGGCAGTAAAATTACTGCCAATCTCATAGCAAATCCATATTCAGTCAGCCGCTGGAATCCGGATATGTATGGAGTAGATGCTGCCCGCCCTTACGCCCAGGATTACTACGATTCTATTTTTGAGCTTTATGCTTACTGGGGTGTAGACTTTGTAAAAGTTGATGATATCTGTAATACAAACATGTATCCTCATAATCCCTACTCTGCAGAAAAAGAAATTGAACTGATGGCTAAAGCTATTGAAAACTCAGGCCGGCCTATGGTGCTTTCTTTGAGCCCTGGACCTGCTGTTATTGAAAAAGCTCATCATTATGAAAGCTTTGCAAATATGTGGCGCATTACAGACGACTTCTGGGACGACTGGAAGCTTCTCAAAGCCATGTTTGAACGCTGCGAAGTATGGCAGAAACACAATGGGGATGGAAACTGGCCGGACTGCGATATGCTGCCGATGAACCGTCTTGGCTGGGGCTGGGCCGCTCCCGGAACACCGGAAAATAAGCGCGGCTGGAAATGTAAGTTCACAAAAGAAGAAACCCGCACAATGATTACACTCTGGTGTATTTTCCGCGCCCCTCTTATGATTGGAACTGATCTGCCTCAGCTCGACAGCTTTAATCTTAGTCTGCTTACAAACGAAGAAATTCTTGCCATGGACAAATGCCCGAACCAGGCAGAACAGCTTAGCGCAAGCAGCCATGAAGATGTTGTTGTATGGCGTAACATAACAGATGATGGTCACGCTTATTATGCCTATTTTAATTTAAGTGAAGAAGTGCAGACTGTTACAATGAATGTGGATAAAGGAATTCAAAATCCGACAATTCGCGATTTATGGGAGAAAAAAGACCTTGGTGTAGAAGTAACCTTCTCACTGGAACCGCATGCCTGCAGAGCCTTTAAAGTATAAAGGTTTTCCTAGCGCATAACTACATTATCTGATTTTAGTTTTGGCTGCTTTTTATAAAGATACTTTAATGGATGTACATCAAAGGCATTTATAAACCAGCCGCCAACTTCCTGAAGATTTATAACGCTGGAAGCAACTGAACGATAAAGTGGCAGCACCATTCCTGAATCAAGAAGGATTGTTTCTGCCTGACCTAAAAGTTTCATGCGTTCTTCTTCACCAGCTATTGCGGCTTGTTCAAGGAGCATGTCAAACTCGCTGTTTTTCCAGCCGGAAGAATTCATTGTTGAGTTTCCACGGAAAAGTTCAAGGAAAGCAAGAGGGTCAGCAAAGTCTCCAATCCAGGAAGTAATCAGAATATCTGCATCGGCAGTTTCTGCACTCGCATAATAATCATACGAAGGTATTCTCTGAATTTCTAATTCTACGCCAAGCACTTCGAGTGCACTTTTAATTTCATTTTCCTCTGCTTCGGAAAATTCATTTTCAAAAACATGCATTACCAGAGGAATTTTTTCGTCTTCAGGAATTCCGTATTTTTCGCGGGCATCTTTCATTTTGAGGGAAGCTTCAATTGCATCTGTATAATCAAAGCCATCAATCTGTGGATAGCCCGGCAAAGGATAAACCAGAGTAGTTGCCGGAATCAGATATTTTTTATGAATAGTTTCCCAGGGAAATGCTTCAAGCACTGCATTACGGAATTCCGGATAGTCCCAGAGTTTTGATGTTTTACTGTCTGCAGGTTTTCTATTGCTTACCCTGAAATACAGAAATCCTGTTCCAAAGTTTGCATTAAACTGAATTGAAGAAGGATTCAAAATCTTCTGCTGATTTACATTTGCAGTAACCCAGTCTACAGCACCAGTATTGTAGTAGTAAGTATTATCATCAGCATTTTCTGACTGAACAAAAGTAATTCTTTCAAGAGTTACATTAGCTTTATCCCAGTAATAAGGATTTTTCTTGAGAATGTATTTTCTTTCTGTTGCGATTTCAAGCTCATAAGCACCACTGTAAACCTGAGGATTACTATGGGTAATTGTAAATGCAGTATGGCAGAGAATTTTTGGCAGATAATTTGCAGGTGTATTCAGATAAATCGAAAGTGCATTTTCTGCTGTTGCATAAATTCCAACTTCATCATAATTTCCCCTGCCGGTACGAAAAGCTTCTGCTCCCCTCACTATATCAAAAAGAGAAGAATATGGAGCATAAGGATTTGCAAGCATTCTGAGCCAGCTGTCGCGAACTGCTTCCGCGGTAATTTTTTCTCCGTTGCTGAAAAATGCATCATCGCGCAGAATAATTGTCCAGCGCTTTTTATCACGTGAAATTTTAAACTCTTTTGCAATTGCGTATTGTGGTTCGAGATTAATCGGACTTGTTCTGAAGAGACCTTCATACAAGCCGTCGAGGAACTGAGAATCGCTTGCATAATTTGTTAGCTGAGGATTAAGCTCATGAGGGCGCAGTGGTTCTACAATTATAAAATTCTGCTGAAGTTCTGCCGAAAGCTTGTCTTTATCTTCGGCTTCTCGTTCACGGGCGTTTTCAAGTTCAAGAAGTTCTTCTGGAGTTAATTCCTGGCCTGGCCCAAATTCCTGTGAAAACAAAGGAAATAGCAACGAAGTACATAATAATGAGACGACAATTTTTTTTAGATTTTTAAACATTATCCGCAATTCCTAATTTCTGCATTTGTGCGGCTTCTTCTTTATAAGAAGCATATTCGCTGCGTTTTTTATTAGCATTTATTATTGAATTGCGCAAGGCAGAAAGTTCAATTTGCATACCTTTTATTCCTGTCTTAAACTCTGTGGCAACTTCCTGCTTAAAATGTGAATCAAAAGCATTGATTACAACAAAAAGAGACTGCAATTCAGAAATCTGTTTATTTACAAAACTCAAAATTGCATCTTCAGAAGAAGACTGGATTTTTGAATACTCTATTCCCTTTGTTGCAATTCCATTATAAATACGTTCTTTACGAGAAAAGTCAGACATAAACTCATTTATTTTGATTTTCTGTGTCCGCTCTGATCCGGTTTTTGAATCTTTTATTACAAGATTACAAATACGTTCTTTTTCCGAAATATGAAATGCCTTTTTGAGTGCACATATAAGCTTACTGAAGAAAGTACTTTTGGTTTTATACAAAAGTTCTATATTATCAGAAAGTTTTGAAATAAGCTGTGCAAGAGTTGGTGCTGTAGCTCCAACAGCAAGAACAGACTGCATTAGCATTTCTTTTGTATCCGGCCCGGCAGCTTTTTTTACAGTTACACTTTTTGAAGATTCTTTTATCTGAAGGCGTTCAAGAACTGCTGCCCGTTTTCTGTCTTTATCAGGGGCATGATCTTCTTCAATAATTTCATTTACAAGATCAGTATAAAAATTCTTTTTGCCGGTTACTTTTGTATAAAGTCTTTTGATTTCTGCCAGCTCTGCTTCTGAAGATTCCGCAGCCTTCGCCTTATCGAAATCCGGATGATCAAACAAATCGCGTCTAAGACCGCCTTTATACAGCTCCCGCAAAAAAACTGAAAGCTCTGTAAGTATCTTGTTTATTTCACCGGTTGACTGAGCACATTTATCAAGGCTGTCATTAATCATACTCTGAACAACATTTGGTGCACCTTTTTTTGCATTGCTGACAACCATTGCAAGAGCACGGGTATTCATTCTTGTACTGTTGCTGGAAAGATTGTCCCACTCAAAAACCTTGTTCAAATCCAGAAGCTGCTTAACCTTCTGAATCGTAAAATTTTCTATTGAAAATATGAAGTAGGTACAAATAAAGTCGAGCATAGTCTCATAATTCGAAAACCGCTCTCCAAAAACCTTAGCAATTTCGCTTTCTGCAAATTCGGAAGTCTCTGGTACAACAATCCCTGAAATCTTTTTATCCAGTCTATATGGATCTGGAACAATTAATGACTTCTTAACAAAATTTTCGAAAAGATTTTTTACGCAGGTATACATAAGCCGATACTGCATAAGCATTTCCTGCAGACGTACAGAGTTATACCATTCCTGTTTTTTGTTTAGAGCTGTCTGAAGCTCATTTACAAAATTATCCACTTCCATACTTAGATTATCGGCAGAAAGTTCTGATTACTTGCTTAAAATTTTCACAGGTGTTCCTGGTACTATAGAATCAAAATTTACCTCGTATGTTTCATCATTCTTATCTGTTCCAACTTCAAAATAGAAAGAATCATCTTCGGCTCGGAAGATTTTTCCTTTAACAGTTTTATCAGCCTTAAATTCAGCATCAGCTCCTTCTTCTGTAATCAGATAACGAGCCTTACCTGTAACATAAACACGCATGCTATCATAATCAGTTGCAAACATAATTACTGCGTTTGTTTTTGCCAGAGATAAAAGTGTTTCATAAGTCTGCTCATAGAAAGCCTGCTGATCTGAAATCTGTTTTTTACTTTCTGTAAGCTCATTCGAAAGACTGTTAATTTTTTCATTGAGCTGAACAGTTTCGTTATAAAGAGAAGCAGTTGTATTTACAAATGCTGCACCCATCTCATTTACAAGCTCGCGTGAGGCTGCTGTATAAGTCGGAATTGAATTCTTTTGCGGAACATCTCTTACTGCTTTATCAAGATATTTATAATCATCATAAAGCTTTTGATATTCGTTCATTGTATTTGAAAGCTTTTGTGATGAAATATTTTTTTGTGCTAATGCAGAAGTCGCATTAAAATCTGGAGCAGCTGTATTTTTAGTTTTTTGAATTATACTGCCAGCCTTTTCATCATTAAGTTTTGGATCAAGCAAAGCAAGCTCAGTCTGATATTGTGCCGAAACAGCACTTACAGCAAAACGAATTGCTTCTGTATTCTGCTCTTGTGTATCTGAAAGTTTTTTGTTTAATTCTGCTATGCGGATTTCGTACTGGTCTTTTATTTTCTTTTGTTCGAGCTCTTTGACCTTGCGTTCACTATCAAGGGCTTTTTCCTTTTCCTTTGCAGCCTGAACCTTAGCCGCATCAAATTCTGCAAGCTGAGCTTTATATTCTTCGATTTCTTTTTCTGCCTGAACAAGCTGTGCATCATATTCTTCATGAATTGCAGCTAAAGCCTCTTTGTAATTCTTATCAGCCTCATAAATAAGCTCCGTACGTTTTTTTCTTGAAAGGCGGGTCATAGAATCAATAACGAAGATATCGTTTGTATGAGAATCTTCTGCGGCCTTAAGCTTTACAGCCATATCACCTTCAACTGCTGCACGCTGTTTTACGGCATTGTCGTAGTTTGTCTGAGCTGCAGTTACTGTGTTCAAGAGATTTTTAAGATTGAGGTCATCAAACTCTGCCACGCTTACAGAAATTTCTTCATTATGAGACGAAATTGTTTTTGTCATTATAAAGGCAATTGCAAATACAACTAAAAAACAACCGATAAGCATCAGGGCCGAAAAAGGTGAATGATTCTTTTTTGATTTTGCATATTCATTTTCGATATTATAAGTCTGCTCAGAAGAAGTCTGGTGAATGCGTTCCAGCTCCTTTCCAAGAAAGAGCATTACTTCATTATGTATCTGATTTGCTTTCTGCTCTTCTGATATTTTTGTTATTTTGTTGTCATTGTCCATATTCCGCTCCAATCTGCAGGTGCACTCTTTATACCCATTCGCTCAAGGAATACCTGAGTGACATCCAGTTCCAGTCCTTTGAAAATTTTGCGGGCTGCTTTCCAGTCGCCGTCGTAATAAGCCTTTAAGCCCTCTTCAAACTTCTGATATTTTTCAAGCAGTGCTTCGTCCATTTCGTTTGTATCGAAAGGGAAGTAGATTTTCTTTCCTTTTGTTTTTCCTTTTACCTGAACTGTATCGATTTCTATAAACTTATAACGTGCGGTTTCTGCCGTTACTTCATCTTTAATTGATTCGGAAACGACTACCGGAATGTGATAGATTCTTGTGAGCCCCTCGAGTCGCGATGCCGAATTTACGGTATCGCCGATTACGGTGTTTGTCATGTGAGACTGACGAGGATCATCAAAGTCGTTACGGCCGATTGTTCCGTAGAATACTTTTCCGCCGTCAACACCAACACCAACATCTACCATTACAGCCTGGAAAACACTCTCTTCTGATTCTGTGAGTTTACGCTGCTTTTCTATTTCTTCGCGGCGGCCCTGCATTTCCTGTCTAAGCTCTGCAGTTGCGCGGGTTATGTTCCAGGCAGAAATTACGGCATTGTAAGCCTTAGAACGTTTTGAATCGAGAGTTCCATAAATTGCAAGAATTGCGTCTCCAATAATAGAACCTACAATTCCCGAGTTCTCATGAACATTATGAATTACACGATTATAATGAACATTCAAAACTTCAATAATGTCGTTTCCAAGAGTTTCTGTTCGGTAAGTAAAACTCTTTACATCGGAGAAAAGCATTGCAAGATCCCGCTGCTTGCCTTCGAGACCTACATCACGACCTGCATAAGCTTTTGCAACAATATCCTTTGAAACAAATTTCTGAAAAGTATCAAGAAGATTACTAACCTGCATTGAAAGAGAATTGAAGGAAGCAGCCAAGTAAGTAACGTCATCATTAGGAGCCTTTGAAATGTCGATAAGATCGAGCTTCTTTTTCTTCTGCATTTCGATAAGATCGTCTGTAAAAGAACGCAGGGATCTGAACTCACGATTAATTGTTATATAACCGGCAGCAACAAATAGAAGCGTAAAAATAATGATTAATGCAGAAATGATTCCATAGATTCTATAATTTGATTTTTCCAAATCAGAACGAAGCTCAGCGCGGATAATGTAGTAGCCCCAATCATCCTGATATTTATATACACCAAAATAGTCTCCATAAGGACTCGAAAAAGAAATAGACCCTTCCTCTATTCCCTTCTCTTTATTTTGATTTAGCAGCATTAGGGCATTTGAATCAAAAGAAGGAAAAACCGCAAGCTCATTTGTATCAGTTAAAAACTCAATTTCTCCATCATTTGTTACACCAAGTGCCAGACTGTTAGCATTATCAAATCCAGTTCTGGCAACCTTACACATAGCATCAATACTTTCTTCCCGATTACCAGAATACGAATAAATCTGATACTGATTTGAAGAAGTTGTATAAAGCTCTTTCAACTGACTTACCATGATTGTATTATTTAAATTGATAATCTGACGTTGAGTAAGCTGAAGTGAAATAAAATTTGTAATAAAATTTGAAAGCAGTATAAGACAAATAAAGATGAGAAGCATCTTTAAGCCAATCGGAATAATCCTCGTTTTTCCTACTCTGGAAAAGAATTTAATCTTGCCAGGCACGTTGAGTCCTCCAAATCGGTCATTGCTTAAAGGCAGTGACACAAATATCTTTTTTCTCCGAGATTATTTTTAAATTGATATTTTGAATTAATCTTTCGCAAACGTTGTAGTAACTATGAATTATAAATCAATTGAATAAAAAACGCAATTTTTTTATGATAGTGTCATTCCGAAACTTCGTAGCACAGCTACTCGGAGACTCTCTAAAAAAGATGCTGAATCAAGTTCAGCATGACACATAATGGATTCTAATATGTCTAAAAAATCAAAATCTATAGTACGTTCAGGGCTTCTGCTTACTCTTATGACCTTTGCTTCCCGCATTATGGGACTTGTTCGCGAGATGACAAAGGCATCTTTCCTTGGAACCGGACTTTTTGCCGACAGTTTTTCTGTCGCATTTATGATTCCAAACCTTTTCCGAAAACTTTTTGCTGAAAACGCAATTTCTGTAGCTTTTATTCCTACCTTCAAGGACTATATTTCAAAAGAAGATACTAGCGAAAATAAAAAAACAACACAGGAATTTCTAAACGCTACTCTGACTCTTGTATCTTTTCTTACAGCCTGTGTTGTTACTTTGGGAATAATTCTTGCTCCTTTTATCATTCCGATTTTCTGCAAAGCTCCGGCTGAAGGAATAGAGGGATATGCAGCAAAGCTTGATTACTATCTTCTGGAACTCAATGAAACAACAATACTTACGAGAATCATGTTCCCGTATCTCTTTTTGATTTCAATAGCAGCATTTTTTCAGGGAGTTTTAAACACCTGTGGAATTTTTGCACCTTCTGGTTTTACTCCGGTTATGTTCAACGGAATTGTAGTTCTTTCTACCTATATTCTCGCACCACATACTTCTAATCCGGCGCGAGCAATGGCTATAGGAACAATTTTGGGTGGAACAGTCCAGGCTATTTTTCAGTGGCCTTTTGTTCACAAGACTGGCTGGAAAACCGGAATCACATCAATAAAAAAAGCTTTTACAAACCCAGGAACCAGAAAAGTTATGGCTCTGCTGGCTCCAACAATTGTTGGAATTGCCGCATATCAGCTTAATGACACAGTTTCAACAGCACTTGCTAAACACGTGGGACCAGGTATTGCATCAAGCCTTCAGTACAGCATCCGACTTCAGGAACTGATTCTTGGAATTTTTGCAGTTTCAATCGGAACTGTAATTCTGCCGGATCTTTCGGGCTTTGCAAATAAAAAAGACTGGACTCAGTTCAATTCAATGCTGCTTCAGGCAATCAAAATTATGACTTTGATTTCGATTCCGATTACAGCCTACTCGCTTATCACCGGCCGCGAACTGATTTCCCTCTTATATAAAAGAAATCAGTTTGATGAAGATTCTGTAATTATGACTCTGGGAATTTTTCGCTTTCATATTGCGGGCCTGCTTTTTATTGCCCTTAACAGGATCATGGCTCCGGCTTTTTATGCACAGAAAAAACCTAAGCTCCCCACTATTGCAGGCCTTATCAATTTTGCTTCAAACATTCTTTTTGTCTTCATCCTTTCAAGACCAATGGGTGGAAACGGAATCGCTCTTGCCTTAAGCATCGCAAGCTGTCTTAATACAATTTTCCTTTTTATCTTTATGAAAAAAATGGAATCAATAGAAGTTGGCCGGCTGGCACGCGGAACTCTACTCTATGCTTTAAAGATGCTGATTTTTTCTGTGATTGCTTCGGTGCCGACTTATTATCTGCATAAGTTTCTGGTAAAAACTTTTGAGGGGCATGGAAATCTTATTGCTTATGGAGCACCAGTTGTGATTTCTGCAATTGCATTTGCCCTTGTAGGAGTACTTGAACTGATTATCGCAAGAGATGAGATTGTGCAGTCTATAACAGCCCGCTGGTTGAGTAGCCCGAAGGGCGTATCGAAACCAAATACAGATAAGAACTAACCGGTGGTTTCGATACACCCGCATTCGCGGGCACTCAACCACCCTACAACAGAGAGGTACAAATGAAAGAATATACAAATGACCAATTAAAAGAAATCTACCGCGCACGCCGAAAGACCCTTGCAAGCGAAATGAAAAGCCGCGGCGCAGGTGCCTGTGTTTTTATCGACAGCGAAGAACACCGCGACCCGGCTCTGCCATATTTTACAAATCACCCCAGCGACGCAGTTCTCATAATTTTCAGCGACGGCTACACCGTACTCATTCCCTGGGATGAAAATCTTGCCCGCCAGCAGGCCCAGTACGACAAGCTTGTTCCATATACCCGCTATAAAAACAAGGATATAGATGCAATTCTTGCCGTGCTCAACGTTTGCTACACTCACGGAGAAAACAGCCGTGTAGAACTACCTCCATATCTGACCTATCCAACCTATCTTAAATTTATTGATGCACTTGCAAACTACGACTGCCGCTGTAAGGAAGATGGTCTTCATAAATTTGTCGTAGACTGCCGCATGATTAAAGATGAATATGAAATTGAATGTACCCGTGAAGCAGCCCGTGTAGGAGACCTGATTATTGATGAAATTGAAAAACAGGTACGTAAAGGCAAAATTAAAACTGAAACTGATGTCGCACTTTTGATAGAAAAAAAACTTCGTGAAAACGGATGTCAGAGAACAGGTTTTGATACGCTCGCGGCGGGACCTTCGCGCAGCTTCGCAATTCATGCGTTCCCGGGATACACTGCAGCAGACTGGCCGGCACAGGGACTTTCCATTCTGGACTTTGGCGTTGTTTATAACGGCTATACAAGCGATACAACGCTTACAATTGCAAAAGGACCTCTGACTGCCGCCCAGGATAAACAGCTGGAGCTGGTTCAGAAAGCCTATGATGAATGCGTAAAACTCTACAAACCTGGACGGCCGATTATGGAGGCAGCGAAAAAGGCGGACAGTATTTTTGCGGCCGCAAAGCGTAAGATGCCTCACACTCTGGGCCACGCTATTGGTCTTGAGATTCATGAGCAGCCGCGTGTGAGCCCGCGCACTGCGCCAGAGCTGCTTTTTAAGCCGGGAATGATTTTAACTTGTGAGCCGGGACTTTATGATGTGAAAATCGGTGGAACACGCCTGGAAAATGATGTCCTCATCACCGAAGACGGCAATGAGGTTATCACTCATTCACGAATTATCCGAATCTAGAAAATTTCGCTCTTTTGATTTCGCAGGGCTATCTGTTCAAGAATACTGTCGGCACTTACACAAAGTGCTGTACACAGATATTTATCTTCGAGTCCCTGAGCAAGTTTCTTCATATCGGAAATTACATGGCGAATAAGATCATTGCTTAATTCTTCTTCGCAACAGTCTTCGAGCTGGCGGTTGTATTCTTCACCGAGCACACCTGACTTTATCAATGATTCTGCTGTTATGAGAAGACCTCTCTTTCCAGACATTTTCTGAATGATATATTCTATAACCATTCTCATACGACAGCACTCAAATGAGTTTTTGTCTTTTTCTGGAAGGAAGCTTGAAAGAACTCTAAGCTTTTTGAAAAGCTCTAGTTCTGCAGCATAATTCTTTGCCATATTATCGTCATTAAGGATTCGGCTGATTTTGTCCAGCATATCATCTGCTGTAATAAAGTTATCATCCGATTCCTTTTCAGCAGCCGGCACCTCAGCTACAGTTTCTTCAACTGCTGCTTCTTCATAAGGACCACCACAGAGATCTTCGAGTTCTTCAACAGAAAGGAACTGGTCAAAAGTAAAATCATCAGAATCTCTTTCATCAGCTTCTGTTACATCTGCATCATCTATACTGATTTCTGAATCTTCAGATTCGCTTTCAACTTCTTCTTCAATTTCAGGCTCAGGTTCAGTTTCTGGTTTCAGTTCAATTTCTGGTTCAGTTTCAACTTCCGGCTCAACTTCAACCTCTGGCTCAACTTCGACTTCTGATTCTTCAATTACAGGTTCTTCGAGTTCAACTTCAGCTTCGATTTCACCTTCAGTTTCCGGCTCATAAATTACAGGTTCTTCATCTTCCAGAGCTTCATCAAAGCCATCTAAAGCAGCTTCTTCTGCAAGAATATCTTCTGATTCAGTTGATGAAATCAAATCTTCATCGAGTAATGAATCATCAAGCCCCTCTTCTTCGGCTTCCTCTTTAACTGGTTCTTCTGCTACCTGCTCCGGTTGCAAATCATATTCAGAAAGCTTGTCTTCTACAGCTTCTTCAACTGCTTTCTCAACAGTTTCCTGAATCATCTTCTCATTTTCCTGCTTGAGTTCATTTACAAGCTCTCTCTGCTGCAAAGCAAACTCACGCTGCTGAAGTTCGAGTTCCTTCTGCTGATTCTTCAAATCATTCATCATCTTCTGAGCATCAGATGCTGAAAGAGTATTTACCGGCGGCTCATCAGGCTCATAATCAGATTTCTGCTCCGGCTTTTCAGGCACCTTCGGTGCAAGCGGCTCATACTCCGGTTCCTGCTCGCTCGACCCCACCGGCTCATATTCCGAAGCCGGTTCTGTCTCCGCTTCAGGAGTACTCTCTGCTACAGGCTCTGACACAGCCTCTTCTATCGTGCCATCTTCAAAATCACCAAAGTCAAAATCACCTTCATCTTCTGAAAGCCCATCCTTAAGACTGTCTTCTTCACCTGCTGCTGGTGTCATCATAGACATCAAATCAGAATCTTCCTCATTTTCGTCATAAGGCTTTTCCTCTTCTTCTGCAGGTTTATTTTCAGCATCTGGATCATCATCAAAATCTTCCCAGAATTCACCATCTTCACCGGTAAGTGCCTGTTCTATCGTCGGAGTAGATTCAAGGCTGCTGATATCAGGAAGTTCATCCTCGCCATCTCCCGAACCAGACATCATAGCATCTATCTGCTCATCATTTTTTTTGTCGCTATCAATCAAGCTTCCATCTTCTGCAAGATTTCCACCTTCCTCTTCTGAGAGTTTATCTGCATCAACTGCTATCGGCATTTCATCGGTATTATAAATTTCTTTATTTGTCTCAAGCTCGTTGTAAATTTTCTCAAGTTCTTTAACAGCATAGATGTTAGGATTCTTTAACGAAACACCTTTTTCATAGTCTGATTTTGCCTTTTTTAAATCACCACGCACAGCGTTAATTGTACCTAACAAATTGTAACCTTCCGGTAACTGCGGTCTGCTATCTACAAAATGATTCGCCATTTCTTCAGCCTTTTCATAATTTCCAGTCTGAATATAACGGTCAGCGGCATTAATCATATAATCTTTGTAGTGATGATTGATTTTCTTGATTTTATAAAAATAAGTATTTGCAGCCTCTTCATCTCCTCGGCAGATAAAATACTGTCCGTAAAGATCAAGAATCTGAAGATCCTTACCATCACTTTTTTCATCAATTGTTTTAATCAAATCAAGTGCTTTTTCATAACGCTGAGCAGAAAGAAGAACATGTGCATACTGCTTACATACTTCAAGATTCTCAGGAGCAATATCGACTGCATCAAGAATTTTTTCCATGGCCTGATCAATCTTCATTCCCTTTTCAAGAGATTTTGAAAGACCAACAAGGATATTAATGTCGTGCTGCTTAAGAGTTTCTGCCTTCTTGAAAGTTTTTGTTGCATTATCGTAATCAAACTGATTCAGATAAATACGTCCGAGAATGCAAAGCAAATCTACATCATCCGGATGCAATTTAATTGACTGTCCAACAAGTTCCTGAGCCTGCTTTGTGTCCTGACAACGGATAAGAAGTTCACTGAAATCACGGATGGCATCGAGCCAGCCCGGTCGTGTTTTAAGCGCATTTTCATAGCTTCTTACTGCTTCGGGATAATTTTTTGTAGCTTCATAAACATGAGCAAGATTGTAATTCAAAATAGGATGATTCTGGTCTACCTGAAGCCCACGCCTAAAGGCAGCGATGGCCAGCTCATACTCTTTTTTAGCCGAATAAATAGAACCAAGATGGTTATGCGCAAGTACATCATCCGGGTTGTGGTTGATTACAGATTCAAAGGCATCAATAGCGTCATCGTAATCACCCATCTCCTTGTAAGTAAAACCGAGGTTATAATTGATATTAGGATTTGAAGAAGAAATATCCTGGGCTTTATGAAGAATATTTACTGAATCTTCATAGCGTTTAAGGCGGCGAAAAATTGCACCAAGGCTCACCATTGAGTCAGTGTTATCCGGATTAAAAGTGATAATCTGCTCATAATAGGGAATTGCTTTTTCGTCCTGGCCGGCGCGCACATAAATACTACCAAGCTGCTTAAGATATTCTACATTGGATTCATCACTTCGCAGAAGTTCTTTGTAAAGTCGCGCAGCTGTTGCCCAATCATGAGCTGTAATTGCATTCTGTGCCTTTGTCAAAATCAAACTGTTTGCCATATTTTATCCCCTCTTTTACCCTATTTTAATCTTGCTAACGGGCGCGCAAAAACTTCTTTTGAAAGATTTCCTACAACCCTCATATCATAAGCAGACCAGGCTGCTACTGCAAAATAATATATTTTTCCGTTCTCAAGTCCTGTAACTGTATATGAACTTGTGTTTCCTACATTAATTGGTGATTCACCTTCTATTGCCATGCGGCCAAGGTATTCACCAGGACGAGTTCCATAATATAGATAGTAACCGCCTGCTGTATCATCCACAGAATAGTTCCATGAAACTGTAACACTTCCGTTACCCGCAACTGCCTTTACAACAAATGGAGGCAGTGGTTCCGGCAGTTCTGTAAAGTCCAGACTTATCGAGGTAATAGCTGGTGTCTGTTCACCGTTTCCGTCTGGCATGAGTTCTACTGCCACCTGAAAGTAAAGTCCTGTTATTCCTTTGAGGTCTTCTCCGCTTTCTACCGGCTTCCATTCAGGGTACTCATCATTCCAGCCATAAAAATTTTCACCTGAACGTACGTAATAGCACACTGCAGTTTGTGAAGGAATGTTCATTTCGGCTTCAAGCTTATTGAGTACTGAGCCTGTTGAAACCATAATCGGTTTTGTTACAAAGCTGCCGCCGACGGGGAGATATTGAGCGTGACCGATTCTTCCGGCGTTGTCTGCCGACTGGAAATCTGGCGGAGAATAAGGCCGTCTGAGAATTCTAAAATCATCAAGAATTCCCGTATACTCAGGACAAATAGAAATCTCCGAAGGAGTTCCAAGATAAACAAGATTTACATCGCCACCTTCCGAACGTTCGTTAGTTATATAAGTAATATCTTCTGTTATTCCGTTTACAACGTATTCAAGAATTCCCGTCTCACAATCAAAAGAAAGTACATGATAACTCCACACATCCGGTATGATTTTTGAACTTCCCTTAAGCTCTACCTCGTTTTTACCCGCAGCATTCAGGTACATATCAAAAATATTATTGAGTTCCCACTTTATGTGTCCTTTATCAAAAGTTCCGTTTATAACCTGAAAAACAAGGCGTCCATCTTCATTTTTTGAGGATTCCCAGTTCAAAACAATTTCACCATTTTCTGCAATCGAAGGGCAAAGCCAGAATTCAATTGAAAAAGATCCCATCAAACCTTCTGAACCAAAGAAGGTTCCAGGTTTTCCGGATATACTCAAGCCTCCCATATTTCGGCTGAGACCTGCTGCTTTTTCATTTTTTGTCTGATTAGTCTGCTGGAAATTATTTCTGTTAATCGTATAGTCACCATCAGAAACTGGCATCTGTGCGTCTTCAAAATCAATTAATAAATCTGTATATTCATCAAAAACAAAAGAGTTTGAGGCAAGCTGTATACAGTCGTATCCGAAACGACCCTTTCCTGTTGTAATGTTATACTGCTTCTGGAAAACCGGCCAGCCGTTTTTTCCACCGAGTAAATATTCTTTAGCAAAAAGATTCATTGTGCTGCCTGCACAAATCATTGCAAGCGCTATAATAAGAAGTCTTTTTTTGATACAATTTCCTAACATAACATGACAGCCAAAACTACACGTGATATTCTTCACGAAACAGCTCTGAAAGCTCCTCAATCTAGTGGCGTCTATCTGTGGCGAAACGCAGAAGGCACCGTAATTTATGTGGGAAAAGCTAAAAGCCTTAAGAGCCGCCTGTCTTCCTATTTTTCAGGACAACAGAGCGTAAAAACAAGACTTTTAATCTCCCACGCCAACTCTATTGAATACATCACAACAGCTAATGAGTACGAAGCTCTGCTGCTGGAAAACAACCTTATTAAAAAGTACAATCCCCGCTACAACATAGATTTGAAAGACGGTAAATCATACCCTGTTTTGAGAATCACCAATGAGGATTTTCCCAAGATTTTTAAGACCCGCCGCATTTTGCAGGATGGTTCCACTTATTTTGGTCCCTTTCCTGACGTTGCAGCTCTGGATACATTTATTGAAACACTTTTCAAGCTGTATCCTGTCCGTCATTGCAGAACTTTTAGAAAACGAGACACCCCTTGTCTCTATTACCATATGAAGCAATGTCAGGCTCCCTGCTGCGGTAAAATTTCAAAAGAGTCCTACAACTTATACATCGGTGAAATAAAAAGGTTACTTGAGGGAAAAGGTGAAGAAACTGTAAAAGCCCTGCAGACCGAAATGAAGGCTGCAGCGGCTAGCCTGGACTTTGAAAAGGCGGCCAGACTGCGCGACGGCATAAAAGCCCTTATGGTTCTGCAGAATCAGAATATTGTGGAAAGCTTTGATTCTGATGACCGCGATTATATTGCATACCATAGCGAAGGCGAACTTGTAAGCTTTACAGTTTTGAAAATTCGTGGCGGCAAACTGCTTGGTCGGGAAAATTACCGCGCCGAATCTCTTAATGACGACGATGACCTTATAGCTGAGTTTATGGCCGTTTTTTATGATGATATCCACACTATTCCGCCTCAGGTTTATATTCCTGCGACCAAAGAGTTTGACCATATTTCACGCTGGCTTCGTGAGGAAAAGAAATCTACTTCTCAGGTTTTTATGGTAACTTCTCACGATCTTCCACGAGATGTTGCTGCCATTCAGATGGCAAAACACAACGCAAAGGAAGATATTGTGCGCCGTCTCCGCGACCGTGGTGACATGCCTGCCCTCGAAGAGCTTAAAGAAAAGCTTGGCCTCGACTCGCTGCCGGTTAGAATCGAAGGTTTTGATATTGCTCATATCGGTGGTAAATGGCCGGTTGCTTCCCTAATCAGCTTTTACAACGGGAACCCGGATAAAAAGAATTACCGCTACTTCCGTCTTAAGACTACCGACGGCCTCATAGACGACTTTGCCTCAATGAAAGAAGCTGTTTCCCGCCGCTATACCCGCCTTCTCAATGAACAGGCCGACATACCGGATCTGCTTTTGATTGATGGTGGTATTGGTCAGGTAAATGCGGTCGAAGAAATCCTCAACTCTCTGGGGCTGGACATTCCTATTGCAGGTCTTGCCAAGCGGGATGAAGAGATTTATCGCCCGGGCAACAGCACGCCAATCTGTCTGCCAAAACGAAGCGATGCCCTGCGCCTCTTGCAGCGCGTACGAGATGAAACCCACCGCTTTGCCACAAGCCGAAACCAGAGGCTGCGTACAAAAGAAAATACAAAATCAATTTTCCTGGAACTGCCGGGAGTTGGCGAAAAACGAGCCCTTCAATTACAGCGCCAGTTCCTCACATTGGAAAATCTTGCCGCAGCAGAAGAAAGTGCGATTGCCCAGTGCCTTCATATCAAAGCCCCGGAAGCTGCAGACATCTTACTAAAAGCCCGAGATCTCAACGCCCTTCGCAAGGACAAAAAAGACCTGCAACGCCTCTCACTCGGACAGGCTGGCACCACAAAAGAAAAAGCCGCAGAAGCAGGCTATATTGCAAATCTGGCAAGTGCAGCCCTGGCTGCTGCAACAGGCTCTGGGGAAAACTTGACATCTGGCGACAATCTAGCAGCCGCTGAAAATCCGCCTGATTACGGAGAATAAAAATACCTTATTTTTGAATCGTTAGAAAAAGTAAGAGAACTTGTTATAAAGAGACATATAAGCAAAGAAATTGTTTTTTGAGATTTCATTTTTAAATAACCTGTTTATGAAAAAACGATTGCTATTAATAAGGATTTACTTTTCATATAATCATCATCGCTTATAAAAGTGTAATCGTAAAGAGTAAAATGCGAAAAGTAACCGAAGTTACCCGAAAAAACGAAATCCTTTTATTGTTTTAACAGAATTACGCTCAACAATTTCGGCACGGCAGCGGATAATCGGCGGAACCTGTTTTCCATCAATCTGATCCAGCATCATCTGAGCAGCGATATCACCTATTTCTGTTGTACTCTGGCGGAAGGTTGTGAGGCCTAAATATTCAGAAGAAATTTCATCGTCAAAGCCTATTACAGAAATATCTTCAGGAATGCGGATTCCGTGCTTTCTGGCATATTCATAAACACCAAAAGCCATTTGATCGCTGGTCACAAAAACTGCCGTGAGGTCTTTGCGTCGTTTTATGAGGCGGCCAAAAGCTTCAGCTGCATTCTTTTTATCCCAACCTGCACTCAATTCATAAGCAGTTTCATCAAAAAGATGGTAATTTTCCATTGCAGTTTTAAAACCGTTAAAACGTTCTGTCGGCGCACTGGAAATTCCATCAACAGGAGCAGAAATATATGCTATTTTTTTGTGTCCGTGTTTTATCAGATATTCAGCAGCCTCATAGCCACCCTTCTCATTCGCAGTTATTACCGTACAGATACCATCAAAAATCGAATTAGTAGAAACACGAGGCAGATTTGTTCTGGTAAAATCTTCAAAGTCTGCAGGTGTATTAGTTGCCGGATTTATGATAATCACACCGTCAATACAGCGGAAATTGGCATGAGAAAAATAAGTCATGTTAAAATGGCGGGAAAGAAAAATGATATCATAGCCAGCCGCTTCAATTTTTTCACGAAATCTTGTAAGAACCGGAGAAAAAAGAGGATGGGCAAAGCCCATATTCATTCCAGTATCATCATAAATAACACCAATCAGATAAGACTTTTTTGTTGAAAGAGTTCGCGCAGTAATATTCGGCTCATACCCCATTTCCTTAGCCTTATCAAGAATTATCAGCCTTGTCTCTTCACTCAAAGAACCAAGCCCGTTCAAAGCCTTAGAAACCGTTGGAGCTGAATAACCTGTTGCCTCAGCTATATCATAAATCGTTACCATATTAATGCTTTATGATAAAACAAGTGTGCTGATTTGTCAAAATCGAAACTTCTATAAAATATTATAAACTTCATTTTCCTATTGCCCTTCAACAACTTTTCTGATATCTTTTCCAAAGATTTTACGTTTGAGATGAACAAACCGTCAGAGTCCATAGAGTCCTGCATTACCGGCGACGCCACGGCGCACCGCGTATCACATCTACCAAGTAATTTACTACAATACAATCTTTTAATTCTCATTATTTTATCATCACCGTGATATACGGTCACGTCAAGGCAAGCTACGCTTAAAGCCATGACTTGCCCGTTTATCTTTTTTATCAGGAGGATAAAACCGCTATGAATAAGTACGCAAAGCGTTATCTTATCGACGCTATGTCTGGAATGGCTCAGGGACTTTTCTGCTCTCTGTTGATTGGAACAATCGTTAAGACTCTTGGACAGCAGTTGCTCCGTCTTAACAACAATGCTGTTTTTCAGTTTCTCGTAAATGCAGGAAACTTTGCAACTGACGCACATGTAGTTGGAGCCGCAATGTCTGTTGGAATTGGTTTTGCAATGGGTGTTCCGGCGCTGGTTTTGTTTTCACTTGCAGCAGTCGGAAGCGCTGCAAACGTAACAGGCGGAGCTGGTGGCCCGCTTGCTGTTTTACTGATTACAATTATCGCTGCTGAGCTCGGCTGTCTTGTAAGCAAAAAGACAAAGGTAGACATCATCGTAACTCCGGCCGTTACAATTCTTGTTGGTGCCCTTTTGACAGTTTTGACTGCTAAATACATTGGTGCTGCAGCAAGCTCTGTAGGCCGCTTCCTTGTATGGACAACTAAACTTCATCCATTCTGGATGGGTATTCTCGTTTCAGTAGTTGTTGGAATTGCTTTAACACTGCCGATTTCGTCTGCTGCAATCTGCGCTGCATTTGGCCTCACTGGTCTTGCAGGTGGTGCTGCCGTTGCAGGCTGCTGTGCTCAGATGGTTGGCTTTGCAGTTCTCAGCTTCCGAGAAAACCGCTGGAGCGGAATTCTTTCACAGGGCTTGGGAACCTCTATGCTGCAGATGCCTAACATTATCAAAAATCCTAAGACCTGGCTTCCTCCAATTATAACCAGCGCAATTACAGGTCCTCTTGCAACCTGCCTCTTCAAAATGGAAATGAACGGTGCCGCAGTAAGCTCTGGAATGGGAACCTGTGGTCTTGTTGGACAGATCGGAGTAATCACAGGCTGGTACGAACCAAGCGAAGTTGCGATTGGTCATGGTGCTGCTGCAATTCAGCCCGGCTTTGCAGACTGGCTGGGGCTTGTGCTGATTTGTATTGTACTTCCTGCTGTTTTATGCTGGGCATTCGGAATCTTGTTCCGAAAATTTGGCTGGATAAAAGACGGCGACCTTTCTTTGAATTAACAAAGCTTTCTTTTTCAATTATTTTTTCATATCTTATTCTACAATCAGCGGATTTATGTTATAATTATCCGTTGCGATGAATTATGAAAATCCGTTGATTGTTCAGGGAGACCGATCTCTTCTTCTTGATGTGCATGCCCCACTGGCAGAAGAATGCCGCAATGCACTGATTCCTTTTGCTGAACTTGAAAAATCTCCTGAACATCTTCACACATATAGACTTACTCCTCTTTCTCTCTGGAACGCTGCCTCTGCCGGCTTTTCTGCTGATGATGCAGCCGCAGTCTTACAAAAATATGCACGTTATGATGTTCCTCAATCTGTAATTGCATGGATAAAGGAAACAGCCAGCCGTTTTGGAAAAATAACCCTGCTTGCAGGTCCTGATATCGAAGTTCCTGTAAAAGAAGGCTCTGCTGAAAAAATCATAGAACACTATCTTTATCTTAAAGCTGATTCACTGCCTGTATACAAGGAAATTTTTGCAAATCATTCTGTAAAGAAACTGCTGACAGCCAGCTCCGACGCTAATGCGCCTGAGCATTCCTTTCTTATTCATCTGACTGATCGCGGTACTATTAAACAGCTTTTACTTCAGGCAGGCTGGCCGGTAAAAGATCAGGTTGCACTTACAGACGGAGAACCTCTCAATGTTTCTCTTCGACAGACCACTGCAGCTGGTCAGCCATTACAAATCCGTGAATATCAGACTGGAGCAGCCCGCGCACTTGTTGGAGACAAAGGTCCGGGTACCGGCTTTGGAACAATCGTGCTCCCTTGTGGTGCTGGAAAAACTATTGTCGGCATGACTATTATGGACATGCTCAAAACCTCAACCCTGATTATCACAACTAATATTTCGGCTGTACATCAGTGGATTGACGAACTGTTAGACAAAACTAATCTCACCCGTGATCAGATAGCAGAATATTCTGGTGAATCAAAAACAATAAAACAGGTAACAGTAGCAACTTATCAGGTTTTGACCTGGAGACCAGACAAAGAAGGTCCATACCCTCATTTTTCGATTTTCCATGAAAGACCCTGGGGACTTATTATTTATGATGAAGTACACATGCTGCCAGCTCCGGTTTTCCGTGTTGTAGCAGATTTACAGGCAGTACGCCGTGTAGGACTCACTGCTACCCTCGTTCGTGAAGACGGCTGTGAAGGTTATGTTTTCAGTCTTGTTGGTCCTAAGCGCTATGATGTTCCATGGAAG
>SAMEA3663277__coassemble_75_pt1 | contig 39142 bp, 29 predicted proteins | sample SAMEA3663277__metabat2_high_PE_016 | metagenome-assembled genome bin SAMEA3663277 (sample SAMEA3663277) | pig gut metagenome | biome: pig gut; feature: pig-associated habitat; material: faeces | place: China | collected 2013 | reverse complement strand
CTTTTTGGCTTTTTTCGTCTGTCACAGAATGGTCAAAATCGCCTGGCACTAACACCAAATCAATATAATTATCACTACCAATAGGAAATTGTCCTTCTGTATCATCCTTCTCAAATAAAGCTGTAGCTGCATTCAATTTTGAATAAGAGCCGTATGAATATTTTTTTGCACTGCGGATAACTGTTGGAACCAAACCTGAATTTATTTGGGTTGCTATCTCTGGAGAATTATTTAAAGAAATATCTGGCCATCTTTTTATTTTGGATGTCAATAATGCAGAATTATAACCCGTTTCAATGATATTATGTATCTCAATATACTTTTTTGTTTCTTGAGGTATTATTTTCACAGTATAATCTGCAGTTTTGTTTTCTAAATATATCTTTTTTTGTTGGATTCCAATAAAACGAAATATAAAAGGGCAATATTCATACCAATAATTTTCATATTCAGCCATTAATGAAATCCAATCTTCATAATATGAAAAATCATCAAATTCTCCAAGACCTGGTTGTCCGCTTTCTATGGCTCTTGCAATTCGTTTATATGAATCATAGGCTTCATCTGTTTGATTTTCTTCTAATGCATCGTAATATGCGCCTAAAGCATGTACCCATCTTTTTTCAGTTTCATATTTTTGACCTTGATTGAAAAGCTCAATATATTTAGAAGTTTCTGCGAAACATGGCAAGACAACAATAAATGTAAAAAAAAATGTAATCAATTTTGTTTTCATAAATTTCTCCTAACTTTTGCAATAACTGCTTAGGCGAGTCCACCACCAAGCACAAGGCGAATTACAGAAATAATCAATAAAATTATGCATAAAATAGTTCCGATAACAGCTACACCTTTATTAATAGGATTCTTTCTTTGCGCTGAAACTCCAGAAATCATTCCAACAACTAGAAAAATTATACCTATCCAATTCAGCCAACCAAACAAAGGAACTAAACCTATCAAAACAAATACAAAACCTAAAATTGCAAAAATAAGACTTGCCATTTTATTTCTCCTATATATGAATATTCGTTAAATAGTATACGACTAATCCTATTATAAAGCAACGATATTTTGAAGTATAAATAACGCATACTCGTAAGATTGTTTTATGGATATACTAAAAAGAATCACTGAGATGCGGATTGAAAAAGGTTGGACTGAATATGAACTAGCAGAACGTTCAGAACTAACACAATCTACAATTTCATCTTGGTATAGAAAAAATCTTATTCCCTCAATACCTTCGATAGAGCATATTTGCAACGCGTTTGGAATATCCCTTTCGCAATTTTTTCTTGAGAATGACTGTTTTTCAGAGCAACTCACCAAGGAACAAGTGGAGGTTTTAAAACGTTGGAATAAATTGACAAAAGAACAACAGAAAAAACTTGCTGATTTTTTAGATTCGCTTCTTTAAAATTAACAAGCCAACCTGAAATAAATCAGATTGGCTTTTATATTTGGTGGTTTCGATACGATAGGTGCTTTAGCACCGTACTACTCAATCACCGCGGTTCAGTGTTTATTTAATTAACGAGTGATATTCCTGCAGAGACTTAACTCCACCTTCTCCACCATTGCCGTTCTTAACACTCTCAATACCCTTAACAGCAGCAAGTGCACCGGCAATTGTAGTGATATAGCTTACCTTGTACTTCAGACACATCTTGCGGATTGTCTTCCTGTCCTCAGCGTAGTTGCGCTTTGCTTTTGGTGTATTGATTACCAAACAAACTTCCTTGTTCATAATCATATCTACTACGTCTGGGCGGCCGGCTCCAATCTTATTCACAACATCGCACTTGATTCCATTGCTGTTGTAGAAGTCGGCAGTTCCCTGAGTTGCAACCAGTGTGAAGCCAAGGTTCTTCAAAGTCTTTCCAATCTCAAGAACCTGATCTTTCTGACCTTCCTTGTTTGAAAGAGAAATAAGAACCTTCTTGTTTTCCCAGGCAGCTGGTGCATGTGGGAGCTCTGAACCGGCAGCTTCCTGTGATTTATAGAATGCCAGTGGGAAGTTTTCTGCCAAACCAAGAACTTCACCTGTAGAACGCATTTCAGGCCCGAGAATTGGGTCAACTCCAGGGAAGCGAGCCCATGGCAATACAGCCTCTTTTGCTCCGTAGTAAGGAATCTTCTTGTCTTTGAGGCCGAGGCTTTCCAAAGACTCACCGAGCATCATTCTTGTTGCAAGACGAGCCATCTGTGTGTCACAAACCTTTGATACAAGAGGAACTGTACGTGAAGCACGTGGGTTAGCTTCAATTACATAAACCTTTCCGTTTTCGATTGCGTACTGCATGTTCATCAAACCGCAAACGTGCAATGACTCAGCAATCTTCTTTGTATATTCTTTGATTGTTGCAAGGTTGTCAGCAGGAATCGAAACTGGTGGAATTACACAAGCCGAGTCACCAGAGTGAATACCTGCAAGCTCAACATGCTCCATAACAGCTGGAATGTAAACGTGAATTTTTATAATGAAGGAGGGGAAGGCCTTCCCCTCGCTCCAACCGCCTTCGGCGTTTTCCGCTACCCTTTCGCCTAGAGCTCCGCCCTAAGACCCGTATGGTAAATTGCTGTCGCAATTTGCTATTCATTTTTTATTATATTAATTCAATAATTATGTATATTTTTTCAAAAAATCACCATACTTTTATGCATTAATATTTCTTTTTATTTTAAAAATTATTCCATTCTCGAGCTAATGCAAAACCACGTTTTTCTTGTAATCTAATTAATACACTTTTTGAAACATCTATTAAATCCCTAAAACTTCTTGTTTGAGCAAAAATTGCATTTTTTTCTAGCATAGCAATTCTTTTTTCTGCGTTTGACAATAATAATTCATTTGATGTAATAGATTCATCAAAACTAGTTTTTGTTAATTCTTTACACTGAACATATAAGCAATGTAAATAATGTTTAAAAAGATCTGTTTCTGATATATATATATCTGAAGGTTTTAGTTTTGTATTAAACAATGGAGCAATAAAATCACTAAACATATTTTTTGGAGGAAGCATTGCTTGCATCATTTTTTCAGAATATGCAACATCAAGAAATGAAATTTTGTATTCTGATAATGCCATAGGATTATAATACCAATTTGTTTTTCTTTTTATCTCCTCTGTTTTTTCGAATTTATTAGCAAAGGATCTAACATTTAAGAAATTTCCACTTGCAATGGCATCAATACCTGTACATGACAAACAAAGCATTTGATGATTCCCATACCCCATTATGACTTTTCTGCCATCTAGTTTTAATCCTGCACATAATTGTGTAATATTACTTAGCCATAAAGGTTCTTCAACCAAATATTGCCTATTTGGAGTTTCAGCGATTATATAAAATCCCTTTATATCAAATTTCTCAATTTGAAATAAAATTTCTTCTATAATGCTCTCTTCATTTAGAAGTATGTTAGCAGGTAAAGCTAATGTATAATATGAATTGTTTAGTCCTTTAATATTGGCTACAGAAATAATTTCTTTGCTAATTTTTGTCCATTTCTCCAACCATAAACTTATATTTCCATCATATGGAATTAATGGACTTGGAAGAATTATATTTTCCGTTTGTGCATCTTGATTGTATTTTATAATGGAATTAAGAATCTTTTCCATATCAATATGTGAACTGGTATTTGCAATCGTTGTTACATGAGTATTCCAAAAACGATATTTCATCAGATTAGGATTATTAGAATGAGGATAATACATTTGTGGATCAAAAAGAGTATGAACATTATTTTTCAAAAATGAAGGAGACCATTGTGCTAGTTGATCTGGCTTTATATCGCGAGGACTTAAAATAACTGTTGCCTCTCCCCATTTTTTAGCCAAATCAATAGACATTTGTTTCATTCCATGCCCAAATTGCAAAAAAAAGTTCATTTTCTACTCCTTATAGTCCAAGCTTTTGTTTTACTTCATAAAACCATTTTATAGCTTTTTCGACATTTCTTGGACGTTGAGCTATGGGTTTTGCCATAAATACTTGTATCAGATTAATAAATTGCATTCCATCATCACCATCAATTTGTATGTTTTCAGGAAGTAAGGTAATAGTCTTATACCAAATATCAAATAGACCATTATCAGAATTAGAACGAAAAGGATTTTTCCCAGTTAGACATTCAAATAGAACAACTCCTAATGAAAAAATATCAGAACGATTATCTATATCTGTTTTTTTATATTGAAATAATTCTGGTGCTCCATAGCCAGGGGTATGGGGTCCCATTAATGTTGCAGTGTTTGTCAAAGAAGATAATTCCAATGCCCTTGCAATACCAAAGTCAATTAAAAACCATTTATGGGTATTGTTATCGAATAAAATATTCTCAGGCTTTATATCCCTATGAACAATTTTATGTTTTTCAAGTTGTAATAAAATTGACAACATTGTTTCGCATAAATCCATTGTTTCCTTTAAGGATAGTCTTTCTTTATCATTTAATAAATCTCTTAACGAATAACCATCAATATATTGTTCATAAATATATAAACCTTTTGTTTCAGCAATTTCAAAGCTATCAGATTTAAAAATTTTAGGTACATTTTCAAAATTGTTTATTGTTACAATTTGTATTTCTCTTTTTACTCTTTCATCTATTCTTGTAATAATCTTTAAAATTACTTTTCCATATTTTTCAGATTCTACAAGATACACATCTTTTTGGCCGGATTCGGAAAATTTCTTAATAATGGATTTTAATCCAAAGTTTTCAATAATCTGATAATTTTCCAAAATAATACCTCACTTATCTATTACTATATAAGGCCTTTCCAATTAATTCATTAAAAAAAATAGAATTATAATTTATAGGTAATTTTGCATTTTCAGCTTTGCTGATTTGCTTAAATTGGTTATCTTTTTCTAAATAAATTCCAATTCCAAAATTTTGAAATTTCTGTAGCACATCAGGATTAAAATCCTTTTTTACAGATGAAAGAATATATGATTCCGAAGCAAAACTCTTATTTAATATACTTTGTTGAAGAACTCTATCCCAATTATAATACTTAGCTTCTATGGCTTGAATGTTTTTGCAAGTTACAGTTTTTTGATTTTTTAATTTCCAAATTGAATCTTTTCTTACAATAAGTTTTGCATCGTATAATTTTTCAAAACTAGTTGCCACTGTTTTCCAATCTAAATTTAACAATTTAACCACATCTGCAAGTTGTTCACAGCCATTATTAGCGTAAAGAAAATAAATAATACGATATTCGTTTCTTGATAAACTTTGTCTTATTGAATTCCAATTCTCATAATTCTCTGGATTAAAATCAACGAAAACAATATCAGGGAAAGTATTTCCTATTTTTATTTCCTTAAAAATAGCAAGATTATGATTATTAGTACTTTTGAATATAGATTTTCGGTAATCTATATAACTATTCACTAAGTTGTTTTCTTTACCGACTGTTATTGGTCTACTAATAAGGTCGAGATTTGTATCAGTATTAGAAAATTCCAAAATTTTCATAACTTAATATTCATCATAATTTGTTTTTGAAAAAAAATCAACAAAACCAATTGGTTGTATCTTTACTTAAAATTTCTTAAAAATCTATTTTACTTCTTCCAAAAACCGCCCGAGTGTATCAACTATTTCGCTGAAGTTGTCTTTTAGTTGTTTCATTACAATCTTTGTACGACGAGTATCATAATTTATTGCTTTGTTTTCTGGTAGAAGAAGTTCATATGGTTCAATTTCCAAAGCATTTGCAATAGCAACTAGCGTCTCCAGAGAACATGGTTTTCGGCCAGTCTCAATATCACTCCAATATTTTTCTGTGATACCAATTTTATCTGCCATTACAGCCTGAGTGACTTTTTTATTCTGACGAACTCTTCTTATGTTTCCAGCATAAGTCTTTATGATTTCTTCCATTGTGAACATAAGGCATATTAAAACCCAAAAAACAAACAGGTTTAACCGACGAGCAATAGGATATTCCGATTAGTAACTATTGAAACATAACTGTAATTAGTATAAATTCCGACTAGGAGTTATATAACTCCGAAAAATAAACACTTCTTATCAAATATAAAGAGGAATTTATGAATCAACAAAATGACAACTTAAGTCAAATATCTGTGGTTTCTCAGGAAACTTCAATGAGAATTACATCATTAAGATTTCTTCTCGCCATATTTGTGGTTTTTATCCATAATAATCTTACGGCGGATATTGCCATAAATTATTATCATCTTGATTTTGTTGAACCTGTTATAATCACGTGGATAAAAATTCTTGTTTGCAATGTTTTAGGAGGAGCTGCAGTACCATTATTCTTTATGTTTGCTGGATATTTACAATTTAAAAAGAAAGATATATATCCAGTATTGCTGAAAAAGAAGGCCAAAAGTTTATTTGTGCCTTATGTAATTTGGACCCTTCTTGGAGTGGCTATCTTTTTTATTGGACAATCTGTACCTCAACTTTCGTCCTTTTTTCAAAATGAAGTCAATAATGTATCTAAATGGAAAGTTATAAATTGGTTAAATATTTTTTGGGTCCATATAGACGGTACCCCTCTTATCATCCAATTTTGGTTTGTACGAGATTTAATGGTAATTATTCTTATTTCACCATTATTAAAATTTCTTGCTTCGAAATTTCCTTCATTAATAATCACTGCATTGATTTTGTGTTATGTAAATGGACTTCCACTTGGATTTGGAACTGCTTTATTTTTCTATATGTGCGGTTTATTTTTTGCAGAATACGATGTAGATTTCTTTAATTTTTCAGATAAAATTTCATGGATAGAATTAATATGTCTTTTATCATTGAAAATGGTCTTTACAATTGGTTTCAATGAAAAAGTAAACCTTTTTGGGCTTGGAACAATTATTTCATGTATTTTTTTCTTAAAATTATCATCATTCATTATTTCAAAATCAAAATTGTATTCATTCTCAAAATACCTGTCTGATTTTTCATTCTTTTTATATGCAATACATATGCCGTTTCTTGTAACGGTCTTTGAAAAAATAAGTTTCCGTATTATTCCGCTTCATGGAATTGGTTGTTTAATACAGTTTATTCTTCCTGCTGTGATAACAATTATCTTAGGTACTGCAATTGGAATTGGATTAAAGAAAATCTGCTCACCTTTATTTGCACTATTAAATGGTGGTAGAAGATAATAAACTTTAAAAAATAAATAAAGACGTCCTTCTAAATGAAAGACGTCTTTTTCTTTAACAGACGGTTTCGATACGTCCTTACGGGCTACTCAACCACCGTGCTTCGGTGTTTATTTAATCAACGAGTGGTATTTCTGAAGGCTCTTTACTCCACCTTCACTACCGTTTCCATTCTTTACAGCTTCAATGCCCTTTACCGCAGCGAGCGCACCTGCAATAGTAGTGATATAAGAAACCTTGTACTTCAAACAAGCGTCGCAACCTTACGGTTGCTTACCTAGTTTTGGCTGTGCCAAAACTAGCACGCCTGCCTAAAATTACTTTATTAAGCTATGATACTCTTGCAGCGATTTTACGCCGCCCTCACCACCATTACCATTCTTAACGCTCTCAATACCCTTAACCGCAGCAAGAGCTCCTGCAATAGTAGTTATATAAGAAACCTTATATTTAAGGCAGGCTTTACGGATTGTCTTGCGGTCTTCGGCGTAGTTGCGTTTTGCTTTTGGCGTATTGATTACCAAACAAACTTCCTTGTTCATAATCATATCAACAACATCCGGACGGCCGGCACCAATCTTGTTTACAACGTCGCACTTGATTCCATTGCTGTTGTAGAAGTCTGCGGTGCCCTGAGTTCCAACCAGTGTAAAGCCGAGGTTCTTCAAAGTCTTACCGATTTCGAGAACCTGGTCTTTCTGACTTTCCTTGTTGCTGAGGGAAATAAGAACCTTCTTGTTTTCCCAGGCAGCTGGTGCATGAGGCAACTCGCTTCCTGCCGCTTCCTGTGACTTGTAGAATGCCAGCGGGAAGTTTTCAGCCAGACCAAGAACTTCACCGGTAGAACGCATTTCAGGCCCGAGAATTGGGTCAACTCCAGGGAAGCGAGCCCATGGCAATACAGCCTCTTTTGCTCCGTAGTAAGGAATCTTCTTGTCTTTGAGGCCGAGGCTTTCCAAAGACTCACCGAGCATCATTCTTGTTGCAAGACGAGCCATCTGTGTGTCACAAACCTTTGATACAAGAGGAACTGTACGTGAAGCACGTGGGTTAGCTTCAATTACATAAACCTTTCCGTTTTCGATTGCGTACTGCATGTTCATCAAACCGCAAACGTGAAGGCTTTCTGCAATCTTCTTTGTATATTCTTTGATTGTTGCAAGATTATCAGCCGGAATCGAAACTGGAGGAATTACACAAGCCGAATCACCAGAGTGAATACCTGCAAGCTCAACGTGTTCCATAACAGCAGGGATGTAAACGTGTGTTGAATCAGCAAGAGCATCAGCTTCGCACTCAAGCGCATTCTTCAAGAAGCGGTCAATCAAAAGCGGGCGGTCTGGAGTTACACCAACAGCCTTTTCAACATATTCCTTCAAAGTTGCTTCATCATAAATTACTTCCATTCCGCGTCCACCAAGAACGAATGAAGGACGAATCATGATAGGGTAACCAATCTTATCAGCGCAAGCCTTAGCCTCGTTGAAGTCAATTGCCATTCCACTTTCCGGCATTGGGATTTCCAATTTTTCCATCATGTGGCGGAAGAGGTCGCGGTCTTCGGCAATGTCGATTGAGTCAATGCTTGTACCGAGGATGTTTACGCCGTTTTCCTGAAGCTCGCGTGCAATGTTAAGAGGAGTCTGTCCACCAAACTGAACGATAACTCCGAATGGCTTTTCCTTTTCGTAAATCTGAAGAACGTCTTCTGTTGTAACTGGCTCGAAGTAAAGCTTATCAGAAGTATCATAGTCAGTAGAAACAGTCTCCGGGTTACAGTTTACGATGATTGTTTCGTAGCCGAGTTCCTTCAACTGCATAGCCGCATGACAGCAGCAGTAGTCAAACTCAATACCCTGACCAATTCTGTTAGGACCGCCGCCCAAAATCATAATCTTCTTCTTGTTGTCTGTTGCAACAGAAGTGTCTTTTTCTGCATTATAAGTTGAGTAGTAGTAGCAGGCATTTTCAACACCGCTTACAGGAACACGGAGCCATGCTTCTTTAATACCAAGCTCGTTGCGGCGCTTGCGGATATCTTTTTCAGCAACCTTCAAAATCTTTGACAAATACTTGTCGCTGAAGCCGTCTTTCTTAGCCTGAATAAGAAGCTTGTCTTCTGGAACACGTCCAGGGTTCTTAAGCATCTCCTCTTCCAAATCAACAAGCCCTTTCATCTGCTGGAGGAAGAACTCTTTTACATAAGTGATTTCAGAAAGTTTAGAAAGTGGAACACCCTTACGGATAGCCTCATAAAGCTGGAAGTAGCGCTCGCTAGACTGAACCTTGAGCATTTCGCACAATTCATCAGCTGATTTTTTATTAAAGTCTTTAGCAAAACCAAGACCGCTGCGGCCGTTTTCCAAACCACGGATAGCCTTCTGGAAAGTTTCCTTAAAGTTCTTACCGATAGCCATAACTTCACCAACGGCCTTCATAGAAGTTCCAAGTTCATCCTTTGTACCACGGAACTTTTCAAAAGCCCAGCGTGCAAACTTAAGAACAACGTAATCTCCATCAGGAGCGCCGCCCAAAGTATACTTTTCAAGAGTACCATCACGCCAGTAAGGAATCTCGTCCAAAGTTAAACCGCTGGCGAGTTTTGCAGAAATCAGCGCAATAGGGAAGCCGGTTGCCTTACTTGCAAGTGCCGACGATCTCGAAGTTCTTGGGTTAATCTCAATAATAACAACACGACCAGACTTAGGATTGTGAGCAAACTGAACGTTAGTACCACCGATTACACCGATGTTCTCAACAATCTTAAATGCCATTTCTTGCAGGCGTTTTTCCAGATCTTTATCAATAGTCATAAATGGAGCTGCACAGAAAGAGTCACCAGTGTGAACACCAACCGCATCAATATTTTCGATAGTACAGATTGCAACCATCTGATTCTTAGAGTCGCGGACAACTTCAACTTCAAGCTCTTCCCAACCAAGAATAGACTCTTCAATCAAACACTGGTGAGTCATAGACAAATCAAGACCGTTACTAACGATCGTTCGTAATTCTTCAACATTGTAGCAGAAGCCGCCGCCCTGACCGCCCATAGTATAAGCAGGACGAACAACCAGAGGGAAGCCGATTTCTTCAGCAATTTTTTCAGCACCTTCAACAGTGTGACAAATTCCCGAGCGAGGAGTGTCGATTCCAAGCGACTTCATAGTCTCCTTGAAAATCTCACGGTCCTCACCGCGCTCAATAGCATCAAGGTTTACACCAATTACTTTTACACCGTATTTATCAAGAACGCCGGCCTTGTTCAATTCCATAGCCATGTTCAAACCAGTCTGACCACCAAGGTTAGGAAGCAAAGCGTCCGGACGTTCCTTTTCAATAATCTGAGAAAGACGCTCAACGTTCAGCGGCTCAATGTAAGTAGCGTCCGCCATAACAGGGTCAGTCATAATTGTTGCAGGGTTAGAGTTTACAAGTACAATCTTGTAGCCAAGTTCGCGCAAAGCCTTACAAGCCTGAGTTCCCGAATAGTCGAACTCGCAAGCCTGACCAATAACAATCGGGCCCGAACCAATAATCAAAACCTTTTTGATGTCTGTTCTCTTCATAATATATATAACTCCTATAAAAACCAATTTCATAAAAGAGGGGGAAGTCTCCCCCTGCGCTCGCACTTCGTTGCTCGCTACCCCTTCTCCTAAGGGGCTTCGCCCCTTAAAATCCCATATTGTCACACGGATTGGAGTTTCCTAACGGAAACTCTGAAAATTTATATTTTTTATGGAATTGCGTAGCAATTCCGAATCCGTGTGGCAACATAAAAAAAGCGAGTTCCTAAAAAAGAAACTCGCCTATGAAATTCAAATAAAAATAGTATAAACTGTGTTTTTCATCTTGAGAATTATCATGTCAAAACACGCTTCAGTTTTCATACTGAAATCACATATTATCAAAAAACCGCAAGTTGTTCTAGTAGTTTCACAAAAAAAGCCTGCAGAGGTGGGATTCTGCAAGCCATAAAAAAAAGACCGTCCTTACCAACGAGAAACTTTGTAAAGTTCCATTTGATTTTTCAAAAGCAAAAACCACCTTTCTGTTTCTTAAGATATGTATAAAGAGTATCCTCATTCTTTATGTTCTTGAAATTGTCAAGTAAATTGTATACAATTTAATTATGAAAGATATGAATGAAAATCAGACTTTTAATCCTCTTGCATTGGACAATCAGATTTGTTTTGCGCTTTATGTTTGTTCAAAGGAAATAATCAGAAAGTATACTCCTTTGCTTGAGCCTCTTGGGCTTACTTACACATCATATATAACATTGCTTTCGCTTTGGGAAAAAGATAACGTTACGGTAAAAGAACTTGGAAGCCGTCTCTTTCTTGATTCCGGCACCCTTACTCCTCTTCTTAAGAAAATGGAAGGGCAGGGGCTTATAACCCGTACTCGTGGCGGTAAAGATGAGCGAACAGTTTTTATTCAGCTCACAAAAGATGGAAAAGCAATGAAAAAGAAATGTGCAGATATTCCTCAGCAGATGATGTGTCAGGATATACTTGATATGAAAAAAGCTGCACCACTTTTGCAGACTCTGCATCAGATTATGTATAATATGGCGAATGCTCCAGTATAACAGAGTCCTGGCGGTAAAAGTCTTATAAGAGCGAAGAATGGTTTAAGTCTCTGAAAAAAGATCATGTAAAAAGTCTTGTTCTGTTTCCACTAAAAGCCGGCTATGAACTTTTAGGATATATCTGGGCAACAAATTTTGATACTTCAAAAAACAGGAGATTTATCGTGCTGGCGGCGATGAGTTTATGGTATTGCTGCGAGACACAACTCTTGAATATCTGCAAGAGAAAGCTCGTCAGGTTAAAGAGCTGGCTTCACAAACAGATACTGTAAGCTTTGCTGTAGATGTTTGCCTGGAAGAAAACAGTCAGAGAATTTACGATGCAATGAAAACAGCGGATGCAAATATGTATGAGGATAAGAAAGCCTTTTATGATGAACATCCGGAAAGGAAAAGAAGATAAGGTCTAATCTTTCAATGCATCAAATTTTTCTTTCATAGTCGGATTATTACGGGTAAGCTTTTTGATTGTAAGATCTTCAAGCTTATTGTTTGCAAGCCGCAGATTGTTATCAGACTTTTCAAAAAAATCTTTAATTTTCTGAAGTGTCTTAATAGCCTTATCAATTTCGTCAATTGCAGAAGAATGCTGACGCATTGCAAGATCCACGTTGTTTAAAAATTTATCCTTGAACAGATTAAGGTCACTTTCAAAATTTGTAATATCAATATTCTGATTTTTGATTTGAGCAATTTCTCTTTTATACTCAAGGCTGTTAAGAGCAGCGTTTCGTAAAATTGTAATTAACTGAATAAAAAACTGAGGACGAATTACATACATCTTCGGATATTTGTAGGAAACATCAACTATTCCGGTGTTGTAATAATCATTGTCCTCTTCGAGCATTGAAACAAGAACAGCATATTCGCAGTTCTTTTCGTTACGGTCTTTGTCGAGCTCTTTAAAGAAATCTTCGTTTTTATGTTTTGTTGCAGTTTCATCTGCCTGATTTTTCATTTCAAACATAATCGAAATAAATTCAATTTTATCGTCACCTTCGCCACTGAAGTCACGGAAAATAAAGTCGCCCTTACTGCCAGATGTTTTTGAAACTTCATTGTCTTTTTCAAAATAGGCGTTTTGAAAACCAATGGCGCGGTTTTTATTGAATTCTGAAAGGCAGTATTGTTCAAGGTCTTCGCCAATCTGCTTTGTAGATTCTTTTGCTTTGAAATCTTTATAGAAGGCAATGGTTTCATCTTTTGCTTTGAGTTGAATATCGTACTGCTGCTTGAGGTTTGTTTCTCTAAGCTGTGATTCACTTTTTTCAAGTTTAAGCTTATTCTGAAGGTCTGCAATAAGGCTGTCTTTTTCCTGGAGTGCAGTTTTAATTTCCAGTTCAGTTTTTGATTTATTTGCATCGATTGTACTTTTCAATTGGGTGATCTGCTGTTCTTTTTCCGAAAGTGCAATTTTAAGTTCGGCTGCAGATTTGTCTTTCATATTATTGAGTTCATTGTTTTGTGCTGCCAGTTGATTTTTTAGTTTGTTGATTTCGTCTTCTTTTTGAGAATTTGCTTTTGAAACTGCCAGTTCAACGGCCATCTTTTTTTCAGAATCCATTGCAGATTTTTGACGCTGGAGCTCGTCATTAAATTCGCGATTTCTAATCTGTTTTACAATTTCAGCGTATCCTGCTTCATCAATCTGAAAAACCTCACCACATTTTGGACATTTGATTTCCTGCATACTATTAAGACCTCTGAAAACTATTATACCACAAAATACAAAAAAATGCGGTACCCGCAATTTTTTTAATTTTTATGTTATAATTAGTAAAATGAAAATTAATAGAAATATAGATGGATTATCAAAGGCCCTGATGGCGGTGGCCTTAATATGCCTTATGGCTGGCGGATACCTGATTGCACGCAGGAAAATGCGTTTTAGAGAAGCTGCTTCACTGCCATTTTATAAGATTGAACTCAGTCAGATAAATGATGGAACTTATGAGGGGAAAACTTATACAAGCTTTCTTCATTTACAGCTGAATGTTACGGTAGAAGACCACAAGCTAAAGTCGATAGATGTCCTGGAAAACGAAGGTATTGATGCAGAAACTGCGCGCCCGATAATTCAGAAGATGATAGAACAGAATGCTGTTGTAGTTCCGGCTGTAAAAGGCGCAGAACTCGGAAGCCTTGTTTACATCAGCTGTGTAAGTTGTGCGCTTAATGGGGCAGAATAGTGAATTATCAGAAAGAACTCGATGAATTGCTAACTAACGTTAGTTCGTTAAATAATTCAGTAAAACCGACTCTTCTTTTGCACGCTTGTTGCGGTCCTTGTTCATCTTATGTTCTTGAATATCTTTATCAATTTTTTGATATTACAGTTTATTATTATAATCCAAATATTTATCCGCCGGCAGAATATGAACGCCGCCTTTCCGAGCTAAAAAAACTGTACGAAGTTTTTCCGCCTGCTACGGAGGGCAAAGTAGAGCTTGTGGAAACGGATTATGAGCCGGAAGAATTTTTTAAGGCTGTCAGAACGCGTGAAGAACCAGAACTCGCCCAGGAAGCCGAAAAAGGAGAACGCTGTCGCCGCTGCTATGAGTTTCGTTTACGGAGGGCTTTTGAATATGCTTTGGCCCACAAGTATGATTATTTTTGTACGACACTTTCTATAAGTCCTTTTAAAGATGCAGAAAAATTAAACGTAATAGGGGAAGAACTGGAACGTAAAACAAAAGAAAAGTCATCAGAAAAAGTTCCACACTGGCTCCCGTCAGATTTTAAAAAGAAGGGCGGCTTTAAGCGAAGTCTTGAAATAAGCGCAGAATACGGAATGTACCGACAGGATTATTGTGGCTGTATTTATTCCAAAAATAATAAGAATTCTGCTATAATAAAAGAATGACTACATCCAAAAAAGCCGAAAACGTTCGAGACGTAATCCGCTATCTTCAGAAATTTAAGAATGCCCTTCTTGTTATTTATCTTGATGATAAAACTATTAGTTCACCGCTTTTTTCATCTCATATCAGAGATATAGCTTTGCTGCATCAGGCAGGACTACAGGTTGTTTTAATTCCAGGAGCACGTCGTCGTATTGATGAGGTTTTAGATAATGCAAAAATCAAATGGACTCATAACGAAGGAATTCGTGTTACGACTGCAGATGCAATGCCCCTTATCAAGATGGCTGCCTTTGATGTTTCGAATACAGTTATGACAAGCCTTGCTGCAAACAACATTACAGCAGTAATCGGTAACTGGGTTCGTGCCCGAGGAAAAGGTGTGCTTGGTGGTTTTGATTTTGGTACCGCCGGTGAAATAGATAAGCTTGAAACAGAAGCAATCCGTACAGTTTTGAATGACGGTTTTATCCCGATCTTCCCTTGTATCGGATGGAACGCAGCCGGACATCCTTATAATATTTCATCTATGCTGCTTGCAAAACAGGTTGCAATGAATCTTAAGGCAGACAAGCTTTTCTTTATGCTTTTCAATGAAGAAATCTGTGCGCAAAAATATGCTATACCAGATGGTTTTGCACTTTCCGAAGCAGGAAATATTCCTGCTATGAATCTTGAGGAAGTAGACCGCTTTATTGAAAAGAATTTTACTTCTGGCGGAGAAGTTAAAAATATTCTTAAGGCAGCACAGGAAGCCTGCCGGGCCGGAGTAACCCGTGTTCATATTTTGAATGGAAATCTTGATGGCGTTATGCCTTGCGAAATTTTCAGCGGACTTGGTTCGGGTACAATGATTTACACAGGTGGCTACGGAAAAGTTCGTCAGATGGAACGGACAGATATTCCTTCTGTGCTTGCAATCATGAAACCTTTTGTTGAAAGCGGAAAACTTCTTTCTCGTACAGAGGCACAGATTGCAGAAGGATTGCAGGATTATATAGTTTACGAACTGGATGGTGGAATTCATGCTTGTGCAGCTCTTCATTTTTATGAAGACGGGCAGGCAGAAATTGCCGCAGTGGCAGTAGATGAAAATTATGCCCATATGGGAATCGGACCTAAACTGATTGATACTCTGATTGAACAGGCAGGTGAGGGTGGAGCCAGTTCTATTTTTATTATGACAACTCAGACTGCAGACTGGTTTGAAAAATTAGGCTTTGAAGAAGATACTCTTGAATCAATTCCAGAAGAGCGCCGTAAACTCTGGGATTCGCGCCGCGGCTCAAAGGTCTATCGATTAAAAAGAAAAATGTCATGCTGAAGGAGCAAGCATCCTTTCAATGAAATTCAGAAACAAGTTCGGAATGAAGAGAAACGGAGGAAAAATGAAAACTATAGAAAAAGAGAATCTTATCTGGTGCGGCCGTTACCTTGATCATAACGGAATCCGTTATTTTGATTATTCAGCAAGCGGCTTTTGTTTTGTGATGAAAGGCAAGCGTGCCGAGACTGTGATTTTAAGTGACCCTGATTCCTGGGATGAAGCGAACAAGGGCGTGCTTGGTATTTTTGTAACTGAAGGAAGTGATACAAGCATTGCTGCAATTCCGGAAGAACCGACAGCACGAATTACTTTAACTCAACGTGAAAATCATATTGTTCTTTTTGATTCGCCTGTTGAAAAAACAGTGACCGTACGTGTTATGAAATTCAGCGAGGCCGCTTTTGGATATGCAGGTTTTAAAAGCCTTGAACTGGAGGGAGATTTGCTGAGTTCTCCAGAATCCCCGGCAACTGCAAGTCAGCTCAAACTCGAATTCATCGGAGACAGTATTACCTGCGGTTATGGAATTGAAGGTGTCTGGGAAAAAGATACGTTTACTACGCAGCAGGAACGTCCGGATAAAGCTTACGCTTTTCTTACTGCCAAGGCGCTAGGTGCTCAGGTTCAGCTTTGCAGTTGGAGCGGCATAGGTTTAATCTCGAATTACGTTGATCCGGAAACTATTATGCTGCCAGATACTCACTGGTTAATGCAGGCTAACTGGCCTTATACAGATAAGTCTCTCTCGCTCAGGCTAGGCATTGAACCTGAAGTTTGGGATGGGGCTGGTTATGAGCCGGATATTGTTGTGATTCATCTTGGAACAAATGATATAAGCTGGGTACGTGGAATGGAAGAGCGTCGCCTGGAATATACAGCGCAGCTTCGTCAATTGATAGAAGCAGTTCATCGGCGCAGTCCAAGGGCAAAAATCTGCTGTTGTCTTGGAATTATGGGAGAACAGTTGAATGCATCTGTTGAAGAGGCTGTAAATCTTTTCAAAAAGGATTTCCCGAACGTTGCAGCAAAAGCTGTATTGTTTACACAGCAGCTCGAAGAAGATGGAATAGCTGCAGACTGGCATCCTTCGGCGGTAACACATAAAAAAGCCGCAGAACTTCTGGCTGAAGCACTGCGGACTCTGTAAGGGTCATGCTGAACTTGTTTCAGCATCTTGTTATTTTAAGTGTGTAATTCCCCGGCACACAGGACTTTCTTCAATTCTGATTTCAGGCAGCTCTGGCAATTCAGCATAATAATTGTAAAGCCAGTCGCCGTCCTTTGCCTCGTATGGATCACCAGTCTTTGGCTTATTCATACCGTCAGCTGGCGGCAGAAAGTATCTCAGCTTGAAGGTTCCAGGCTTTTTAATTGCATTTGATTTTTCATAAAAGTAACTCATCAAATCTATGCACTTTGTACCAGGGGCTTTATAAAACCACCAGCCGTTAAATTCAATCATCATGTTAAGAGGCAAAAGTTTATCATTAAAGGTAAGCTCAAACAAAACTGGAGTTCTGTTGAATTTTACCGGGACTTCAATTCCCTCTGCATCTTCAGAACCACCCCATCGCAAAGTTACAGGCAGTTCACTTCCCCCTTCCGCCTTAATAATCTTCTGAGAGAAGAATGCTTTGTGAAGCTGCTTTTTGTACATGTTCATTATTGGTTGTTCAATTCCAATTTCACTGTTATTAGGGTCAGTAATCTCCATACCAAGTCTTCCATCGTCTCGGAACTGATAGAAGGTAAAGGCACTCAGCCAGTTTTCTTTATCTTTCTGAAGTAAGTCCATAAACTGCTTCATCATATTTGACTGAACATAAGGACCAGCTACATCGCCGTCAGCATTCAATTCACTTAAAACCATTGGCTTATCTTGCCCTGTGATTTTGCGGAGGCGTTTTAAAGTCATCTTTGCTTTTTCATAAACTTCGGCAACACTGTAACGTGCATAATTTGCTGTTTCTTTTGAAACATGGTCATTTGGCCAGCCCCAGTGAAGGGAAAGGTAATTGTCGCCAGACCAGATGTCCGCTGCCTTATGAGCTTCGAGGAAGGTATCTTCCATTTCAAGTTTGCCTGTACTTTTCTGCCACATACCTGCACACAAAATCATTTTTACGTTGGGAGCATATTTGTGCATTACACGGCAAACCATAACAAAGAAGTCTGCTATTTCCTGATAGCTTGCACGTTTGGTGTAACAGAACCAGTCACCTGTGCATTCATGATTTACACGAAGCAGAAGACGGCCATAAGGGCGCAAATCTTTTGCAAGTAGAATAATATCTTCTTCTTTTAAGTGAGGATCGATTGTGAGAGTAAGAACAACATCCATACCATGACGTCGGATATCTTTCATAAAATTAAAAGGTTCCCCGTCTCTTAAACCTTCACGTCCACCTCGGTAAGGAAAATAGTTTTCATAAGGAGAATCCCATGCGCCTGTTGATTCTCGACCTGTATCAATCTGGCAGGCGCGGGTAGGCCATTCCTTATCGTTGGGATAGTAAGTATACATGAGGCTTATGCCACGATGAACCTTTTTCATCTTTTGCAGAATATAATCCTGATTAACATAAAGACCGCGTTCGCTGCCGTCTCCCATATCCAATGCACATTTTGCTGGAGTTAATAAAACCTTATTCATAGATATCTATTATATAATAAAACTGACACTTTTATATAGGTAAAATTTTCTATTAAATTGCAAATTATGGGTGTATAATAAATGTTTAGAGATTGAGGATGAAAAAGTATAAGGATTATCAGATTGTTCTCCTTGCACTGGTAAGTATTCTGCTTAATTTTGCAGGAAAAGTGTTTGCAGAAAAATTCAGATTACCAATGTGGCTTGATTCATTTGGTACTTTTCTCATGGCTTATGTTGTCGGTCCTTTCTGTGGAGCAATTGTAGGAGTTGCTGGAAATATTTTATATGGCTTTATAAATCCTGTTTCATTTGCATATTCAATTACAAGTATTTCAATTGCACTTCTTGTTGGTTATCTCGCAAAATATGGATGGATGAAAAATCTGTTCAAGACGATGTCTCTTAGTGTTATGGTGACCGGTGTTTGTGTTATCATTTCCTGTATTTTAAATGTGATTTTTTATGATGGTATGACAAATAATTACTGGGGCGACGGAATGATAGAACTGCTCCAGCATTTGAAGCAGCCAAGATTTATTCAGATTATTGTTGGTGAATTTTATGTTGATTTTGTAGATAAGGTTATTACGCTTGGGGCACTTTTTTATTCAATAAGAATTTATAGAATGATAAAAAAATATCTTCCGAATTTTCTTGTTCTTCATGAGTCATCAAAAACTCTGCTCGTTGTATTTTTAATTCTTGCATTTGGATTTATTTTTCCTTCACAAGCTTATGCTTCTTCAAAAAATTTTGATTCATATATAAAAACTGTTTACAACAATACAAATGGACTTCCAGGCGGCGTGGCAAATGATATTGCCAGTACATCAGATGGAATTCTCTGGATTGGAACTTATGCTGGGCTTTATCGTCATAACGGAAAAGAGTTTCGTTTGATGAATGAATATGAATCTATCAAAACAGTACGCTGCCTTTATGTTGATGATGACGGCAGGTTGTTTGTTGGTACTAACGATAATGGGCTTTCAATACTAATTAACGAAGAAATAACAGATGTTCTGACTGAAAAAAATGGACTTCCTTCTGATTCAGTTCGCTGTATAACAAGTGCTTCAGATGGAAGGTATTATATTGGTACTTCAGCTGAGCTTGCGGTTGTGGAAATAAATGATGGAATCAGAATTGTTGCAAAAGAACCAGATGTTAGTTCTGCCTTACGTCTAACAGCAGATTCTGAAGGACATGTTGCAGCAGTTACCTCCAGTGGAAAACTGATAATCCTTCAGAATTCGAAGGTGACAGGAACAGCTTCTGCTTATGATGAGAAATTTATTTCTGCTGAGTTTTCTGATGATGGAAAACTTTTTGCTGCAACAGAAAGCAATAAGATATTTGTGTTTTCAATAAAAGACGAAAATAACCTGCAGTTTTTGCAAACAATAAACTGTGGTTCCATGAATCATATTAATTCGCTTTCTTTTTATGAGAATGTTCTTTTTCTCTGTTCAGATTCAGGTGTAGGTTATGTTGATTATAAAAAAGATAATTCTTTTCATCTGGTTGATACAGATTTATTTAATAATTCAATTGATAACATGATAGAAGACTATCAGGGAAATCTATGGTTTTCTTCTTCGAGACTTGGCCTTTTAAGAATGTGCGAAACAGCGTTTGCTGAAATTTATCTTTCGGCTGGATTTTCAGAAGCCGTTGTAAACACGGTTATAAAATTTAACAATAAGATTTATTTTGGAACGGATGAAGGACTTTCTATGATTGATGTAGAAAGTGGTGAGCCTGAAGAAAATGAACTTACAAAAAAAATGAAGGGGCTGAGAATCCGCTGCCTTATGCAGGATAGTAAAAACCGTATGTGGGTTTGTACTTACACAAAAGGTCTTTACTGTATGAATAAGGCAGGAAAGATTGAAGCATTCGAAACCGACACAGAACAGCAATTCCGAGTTCTCCTGGAACTTTCCGACGGCACAATAGCCGCCGCCGGAAAAAAAGGAATCACCTTCTTGAAAAACGGGGAAGTTACAAAACGTCTCACAAAAGCAAATGGCTTTGAAAATCAGGTAGTACTTACACTTTCCGAGCTTAGCGACGGAACTCTCATAGCCGGCACAGACGGCGGCGGAATCGCAATCATTCAGCATCAGAGTATAGTAAAATTGCTGCGCCGTCAGGATGGACTAACTTCAAATGTAATTTTGCGTACTGTTAATGATTACAATGGTAATACTCCAACAGGTGCATTCTACGCAATCACAAGTAACGGAATTAATTATGTTGATAAAGATTTTTCGATTCATCCGCTTACAAATTTTCCATATTCAAATAATTACGATATGATTGTGCGCCAGGACGGAAATATTTTTGTTCTCGGTAGTGCAGGAATTTTTGTTGTAACAAGAAACGAACTTCTTTCGGGTAAAAAAGTTGATTATATTCTCCTGGATTTAAGGCGTGGTTTGTTAGGCACGCTTACAGCAAATTCCTGGAACTATATCGATGAAGAAAATAATCTTTATCTTTCCTGTGATACAGGGGCTAGTGTTTTAAATCTTGATGCATACGATAAAAACAACCGCACTTACAGAATGCAGTTAAAATCTGTAATTGTGAATGGAAAGCGTTATCTCGTACAAAAAGATATTCCATTCGTAATTCCAGAAAATAGTGACAGCATTGAAATTGTGCCGGAAATCATAAATTATTCAATTAACAATCCCTACATCAGTTTATACATGGAAGGCATAGATGAGCATCCGAATATAATGACACAGAATGAACTTGCAAGTGTTATCTATTCGAATATAGCGGCAGGAAAATATACTTTCCATATTTCGTTGCTCGACAGCAAAGGTTTAAATGTAATAGAAGAAAATACTTACGAAATAGAAAAGCAGTATCATATTTATGACAACTGGTGGTTCAAGGTTTATGCCTTCTTTGTAATGATAATGGCAATTGCCTGGCTCACATGGTACGTTACCGCAACAATCCAGAATCTCCGTTTTGAAAAACAGGAAAAAGAGCTTTCTCATGTTCGCGAGCAGATTCGTATGAGCAATGAAACAATTCTTTCTATTGCTAATGCTGTAGAAGCTCGTGATAAACAGACGGGCCGCCATTCCCTTCGTGTTGCAGTTTATTCAATGCTTATTGCAGCCGAGCTTGGCTTTGATGCAGATGAGCTTGAGAATATCCGGCAGATAGGTTTGCTCCATGATATCGGAAAAATTGGAGTACCTGATTCTATTTTGAGTAAACCTAAAAAACTCACAGAAGAAGAATACAACATAATGAAAACTCATGTTGATATTGGCGGTGAAATTCTTAAAGATTTTACACATATCAAAAATGTAGCAGACGGTGCAAAATATCATCATGAACGTTATGACGGAAAAGGTTATAACACCGGACTCAAGGGCGAAGAGATTCCGCTTACAGCCCGTATAATTGGACTGGCAGATGCCTTTGATGCAATGACTTCTAATCGTGTTTATCGTAAAGCAATATCTATGGACCATGTAATTGATGAATTAAAAAAAGGAAAGGGAACACAGTTTGATCCGTCTCTTGTAGGTATACTGCTTGGCTTAATAGGTTCTGGTCGTATAGATGTTTCTGGAATTAACCAGTTGAGTGTGGAGGCAGAGGAATAATATGAAAAGGAAATATATTCTTACAGCTGTTACCGCAATTATAACCATCTGCCTTATCAGAATTGGAATGCATTTTTTTCAAACTGATTATTCTTCAAAAAATATAAAAGTTGGTTTTGTTTATATTGGTGACAGTGGAACTCCTTATACCAATAATTTTATCCGTTCGCAAAATGAACTTGAAAAATATTATTCTGATAACGTAACAACAATTGCAAAATATAATATTCCGGAAGATAACTGTGAGACGGCGATCCGTGATTTAGTAGACCGGGGCTGTAGTCTGATTTTTGGAACCAGCTTTGGCTATGGCGAAGTGATGAAAAAGCTTGCGGTCGAAAATCCTGGAATACAGTTTTGTCAGGCAACCTGTTCTAATGCAAATGTGGAACCAGTTCTTTCTAATTATCATACTTTTATGGGAAGAATTTATCAGGGAAGATATATTTCTGGAATTGTTATTGGCATGAAACTGAAAGAGCTTATAGATCAAAAAAAGATAACTCCGGATATGACCAGAATCGGATATGTTGCAGCCTTTCCTCTTGCAGAAGTTATTTCTGGTTATACTGCATTCTTTCTTGGTGTTCGCAGTGTAGTTCCAGAAGCGCTTATGACAGTGAGCTACACAAATACATGGAGTAATACAACTACCGAACGTAAGTTAGCTGAAAAACTGATTGATAAGGGTTGCATTGTTATTGCCCAGCATTCAGATACGACAGGACCGGCTACGGCTTGTGAGACGGCAAGTACTCGAGATGGAAAACTGGTTTTTCATGCAGGCTATAATCAGACAATGACAGATGTTGCTCCTACAACTTCTCTGATTTCTACAAGAATAAACTGGACTCCGTATTTTGTTGCAGCAACCGAAGCCGTAATCAAAGAAAAGAAAATTGAATCGATTGTTAATGCCCAGATTTTTGGTAATGATGCAGGAGCTGGTTTTGAAGAAGGCTGGTGCGATATGATTGGCTTGAATAAACTGATTGCCGCACCTGGTACAAAAGAAGTTATAGATTCAAAAATCAAACAGTTTAAGAGTAAAGGAATAATTGTTTTTGAAGGTAATTATATGGGGGTAAATCCTTTTGATCCTGATGATATTTGGAACCTCAAAAATCCTTACATAGAAAATGCACTTCAGTCTGCACCAAGCTTTAATTACGTTTTAAGAGATGTAATTTCTGTAGAATAAAGGGGTTTAACCTCTTGACACACTATTTCACTCATTGACTGTATATTAATTCTACTATAAAATATAAAGACTAATATAGTAAATCTTTTTTTAGATATGGAGTAAATCAATGGCAACAAAGTATGTTTACTTTTTTGGCAACGGCGACGCTGACGGTGATGAGTCAATGCGCGCTGAACTCGGTGGTAAAGGTGCAAACCTTGCTCAGATGGCAAAGAAACCTTTAAGTCTTCCAGTTCCACCTGGATTCACAATCACAACAGATGTTTGTCAGGAATTCTACAAGCTCGGTCGCAAGTACCCAGCTGGTTTGGAAGCTGAAGTTGACAAGTATCTTGCAAAGCTCGAAAAGGCAATGGGCAAGAAGCTTGGTGATGAAAAGGATCCACTTCTCGTTTCAGTACGTTCAGGTGCTGCAATCTCTATGCCTGGTATGATGGATACAATCCTCAACCTCGGTCTTAACGACAAGGCTGTTCTTGGTCTTGCTGCAAAAACAGGAAACGAAAGATTCGCTTGGGATGCTTACCGCCGCTTTATTCAGATGTACGGTGACGTTGCAATGGGCGTTGACCACGACAAATTTGAAGCAATCATCGACAAAGTAAAGAAGATTCGTGGAATCAAAGATGACCCAGAATTGAATGTAGACGAGCTCAAGAAGATCGTTGAAGAATACAAGAAGATGTACAAGAAGGAGAAGGGTGAAGACTTCCCTCAGGATGCTAAAAAACAGATGTGGGGTGCTATCGGTGCCGTATTCGGTTCTTGGATGAACCCACGTGCTATCACATATCGTAAGCTCAACAACATCAAGGAAGGAACTCTTAAGGGTACTGCCGTTTCTGTAATGGCAATGGTATTCGGTAACAAGGGTAACACTTCTGGTACTGGTGTATGTTTCTCACGTGACCCTTCAACAGGTAAGAATGAGTTCATGGGTGAATACCTTATGAACGCTCAGGGTGAAGACGTAGTAGCAGGTATTCGTACACCACAGAAGCTCTCTCAGCTCGAAAAAGAAAATCCAAAGGTTTATGACCAGCTCTGCAAGATCCGTGACCGTCTCGAAAAGCACTATCACGATATGCAGGATATGGAGTTCACAGTTGAAGAAGGAAAACTCTTCATGCTCCAGTGCCGCAATGGTAAGAGAACTGGTGCCGCTGCAGTTAAGATGGCAGTTGATATGGTTGCTGAAAAGCTCATCACAAAAGAGCAGGCTCTTCTCCGTGTAGAACCAGAACAGCTCAACCAGCTTCTTCTCCCACAGTTGGACAAGGACGCTGTAAAGAAGGCTACAGAAATCGCTGCTGGTCTTAACGCTTCTCCTGGAGCTGGATGCGGTCAGATCGTATTCACAGCTGACGAAGCTGAAGCTTGGGCAAAAGAAGGAAAGAAGGTTCTCCTCGTTCGTAAGGAAACATCTCCAGATGATATCGCAGGTATGGCTGTTGCACAGGGTATCCTTACATCAACTGGTGGACGTACTTCTCACGCTGCCGTAGTTGCTCGTGGTATGGGAACTCCTTGTGTTTGTGGATGTTCTGACGTTACATTCAAAGACGCTAATACAATCGTTGTAAAGGGCAAGTCATACAAGAAGGGTGACTTCCTCACAATCGATGGTGCTACAGGTAAAGTATATGAAGGACAGGTTGCTGTAAAACCTGCTACTATCTCTGGTGACCTTGAAACATTCCTTGGTTGGGCAGACGAAGTTCGCGCTAAGTCAACACGTAAGACTGCTTCTGGTCAGACAGTTAAGGGATTCGATGTATTTGCTAACGGTGATACACCAAAGAATGCTGAAGATGCATTCCGCTTCGGTGCAAAGGGTATTGGTCTTTGCCGTACAGAACACATGTTCTTTGACGAACCAAAACTTACTGCATTCCAGAAGATGATTGTTTCTGAAAACACAGAAGACCGCAAGGCTAACCTTGCAAAGATCCTCCCACTCCAGCAGAAAGACTTCTACGAAATTATCAAGGCTATGAAGGGTTACCCAGTAACTATCCGTCTCCTTGACCCACCTCTTAACGAGTTCATCCAGGCAGAAGATAAGGCACAGCTCAACGCTCTTGCTAAGAAACTTGATATGAAGCCAGCTGTTCTCGCTGCTAAGGTTGCTGCTCTCGACGAACACAACCCAATGCTCGGACACCGCGGATGTCGTCTTGCTATCACATATCCAGAAATCTACGAAATGCAGGTTGAAGCTATTGCTCGTGCAACAGCTCAGCTCGACAAAGAAGGCGTAGCTCACGAAGTTCAGATTATGATTCCTAACGTTGTTTCTTACCGTGAAGTTGAACAGATTCGTGGACAGGCTGAAGCAGTAATTGCTAAGGTAAACAAAGAAACTGGTAGAACTCTTAAGTTTGCTATCGGTTCTATGGTTGAGTTCCCAAGAACTGCTCTTATCGCTGATAAGGTTGCTAACTTCGCTGACTTCTTCTCATTCGGTACAAACGACCTTTCACAGACAACATTCGGCTTCTCTCGTGATGACTATGGTAAGTTCATCGAGTCTTACCTCGATCAGAGAATCCTCGAAGACGATCCATTTGCTACACTTGATCCAGATGGTCCAGGTGCTCTTATGGAAATCGCAGAAGCTAAGGGACGTTCAGTTAAGAAGAATCTTCACCTTGGTATCTGTGGTGAGCATGGTGGAGACCCAGCTTCTATCGCTCTCTGCTACAAGATTGGTTTGAACTATGTATCTTGTTCACCATTCCGTGTACCACTTGCTCGTCTTGCTGGTGCTCAGGCTGTTATTAAGGCAAATGCTGCTGCTAAGAAGGATTCTGCAAAGAAGCCTGCTGCTAAAAAGGCAACAACTGCTGCTAAAAAGCCAGCTGCTAAAAAATAAACGCTGATCAGACTGACAGCCACTTTCGTGCCTGCAGTCTATCATGTTTAATCTCCCGACGCTAACGCGCGGGAGAAATCAGGTTCCTGCCGACAAACTCGCATTCGCTCGTTTGCAGCAGAACCCATAGGCACCTTGCTTGCGCTCGGTGCAGGAAAAAGGAAACCTTGCTTCGCTCGGTTTCCTTTTTTTATGAGTCTGAAAATCTTGTTTTGTTCGGTTTTGTTAGGGCTGTTTATAATTGTCCTTTTTCCAGGCCTTTTAGAGTTTCCTGTAATTGATTGTCTCCGGTAAGATTTACCAGAGTGTTTGCAATGTTCTGATTTGAAGACCAGTAATCCGGGAACCAGCCAAAGCCTTCTCCTTTAAAATTATCGTAATCAAAATTTTTAGTGCGATTAACAGCTGTTGGCAGAGTGAGCCAGCCGCCTGAGTAAGGCAATACGACAGCGTGAGGATTAAAATAAAATACTGCACCGTTTGTATTCTGGCCAATCTGACAAATTTTTACATCTGTATTTTTAGCCATATTGTGAGCCAGTGCTACCGTGTATTCTGAACAGGAAGCAGAATATGGATCTGTAAGAAGATAGATTGTGCCATGGAAACTATTCTCTGGTAACCGGGTAATTGAACTTTTTTTGTAAGGAAACTTAACAATTTTTCTGTGTGGAATCAGTAACTGGAGAAAAGCGTTTCTGGTTCTCTGATGGAAAAACTTTTTGTAAATCTCTTCTGAATATATTTCAGATTCATGTTTTTCATTCTTCTTACTGTTTTTTCTGTTTTTGAAGGAATTTTTTATCTGCATAAAGAATAATGATCTGTATTTACTGCCTAGAGAAGGAGAATATAAAACATAATCATCATCTATAAGGTTTGTAAGAAATTGAAACAAATCTGCTGAAATATCTTTTTCATCATAAAAAAGGTTTCCAAGAATCATAGCACTTCTAAGAAGCTCTCCACCCGGATTACCTCGTAAATCAATAATAATGTTTTCTTTTCCTTTTGATTTGTCTTTTGCATTTTTTATAAGTTTATCAAATTCATTTTTGTTTCTTTCTTGAAGTGTTGAACCTGAAGCTTGCTCAAACATAAAGTTGCTCAAAGAAAGATAGAGGCTCTTATCAGTTTCCTTAAAGCCCTGAGCTTTAACATTTGAAAGAGAGTAAGTGCTTCTTACGGGAGCTTTTACCGGCTTACCATCAATCTGAATGAAAACATTGTTTATGTCGCCTTTTGCTATTGTGCCAAAGCGGTAGATTTTTTCTTTGCCATCAAACCATTGGTAAAGGTTATCAGTTGAACCTGTGTATTCCTGGCCTGGTTTAATGTCGGCAGACTCCAGCTTGTGAATATATTTTTTTACATTTTCAGGAAAGTCTTCTTCCTGATTTTTTACGACAATATATTTAGTGCCATTTGTGGTTTCCTGAGCTTTGATGTAAATATCAGAAAAATAAAATAAGTTATCTTTTTGACCAACGCCGCAAACAGAAAAATGTTTATCAACAATATTAATATTCTGAATTACGATTCTTGAGATAGTAGATCTGAAGATGTTAGATTCAATTGTATTATTATTACGGCGATCTTTTTTAAGAGCCTTTTCAATCTGGTCAAAGACGTCATCAATATCAAAACCATTTTCAACCATTGTGTCGTAATTAATGTAATTCTGGGTAAGATAATAGCGCAGGTAGTTCAGATCTTTTTTCTGCTGCTCTAAAGTAAGCTCATTCAGAACCTTAGATTTTTTTACCATCCTTTTGCTTTCTACTGGGCTTATCAGATGAGCAACTAAACTGAAGACGAGAAGACCCGCAATCAGACATGCAGGAATAATCCAGAAGAGATGACGTTTTTTCATATTGGGCCTCTTTTAGTTTAATTTTGAAAGATAGTCAGCTAAATAATTATTTAAGAAGCTTTCCATTGTCGGGTAGTTTGCACGATTTTCGTCATAATATTTGAAAACATCTTTGAGGCTTATCAGCTCTTCCATAGGAAGGCTTGATTCAATAGAAGAGATGTACAGTTCTTTTGAATCTTCTGGAGAAAACTTTTCTATATAATTAATTATTGTTACATAAGAAATCCAGTCTGTAGCGTATCCGATATAATTAAAATCCTGGAATTTTTCAGTGTAGTTGTTTTTAACAGCCCAGTCATTCATCATTTTTTCAATGTAATTCTTAAAACTTTCATAATGTTCTCGCAGGTAAGTAATGTAAAAACTTCCGCACATTGTAATGGCCAGGTTAATATCAGAAAAATTATTTACTTTGTTTAAGCCTGGAGACTGGCAGATGAAAAAATTATTTACACCGTCATAAGTGGAATATGGTGTCAGGATGTGATAGTAATTCATAATAGGAGAAACATGAACTTTGAAAATCTGCTTAGTTGACGCATCAAAAAAGTATTCAGAAATCCAGCGGGTAACATTTGGATATTTATCATAAAAGTCTGAAACGTCGAAAAGATTTGCTTTCATGTAAGATTCGTATAAAAGCCAGACTCTTGAAAGATTTGAGGCATTAACAAAATCATTTAAGAGAGTAATGAATTTCTTTGTATCAAGATTTTTACATAAAGCTTCAATTTCGGCTGGAACTGTTTTTTTTGTAAAATTGATTTCTGTAAAATCTTCGGAAATATATTTGCTTAAGGTTAGTAACTGATATATTCCGCCTTTGTAATTTTTTGTCATAGATTTAAGAAACTTTATAAACTCATGATTTTTCTGCTTCTCCATTATTTTGTCTATACCGGTAATGTAGTCGTCACCGTCCATATCATGATTTGCAAAGAAAGAGATTTCTGCAAGACGGCTGGCAATAAGAAGCACCTCTGTTCGGGGATCAACGCAAACAGTGATATTGTCTTTTTTAACTTCAAGTTTCTTGAAGGTGACGGGGGTTAATTCCGCTTTTTTGGAACAGGAAACAAAGGTAAGTAACGTTGAGAGAATTACTGCCAGAAGGGGCAGGGTAAGAATAGTTTTTTTCATTTATTTAACTCCTTTTTTTATTACGTCATGGGGATGACAAGTTAATTATACTATAATAGTCGTAAAAAAGATAATTTTATTGGTCGTCATAAGTATTTTTTTGTGGTATATTTTTTTTATGAGTAAGAAACATAATATGCAGCTCCTTCAGGAGCTTTCTTTGAAAAACGGTCCTTTGTGTGTTGGACTTGATACTGATCCTTCTTATATTCCGGAAAATATCCGTGCTCAGTATGAGTCGCCGGCAGCAGCTGTTCTCGCTTACAACAAGGCAATTATTGATCGCGTTGTAACAGATAAGTCTGCCTGCTGCTTTAAAGTTCAGATTGCTTACTACGAGGCAATGGGATTAGAGGGTATGAAGGTTTATGCAGAGACTCTCAAGTACATTCGCCAGACAGGTCTTATTGCGATTTCTGATATTAAACGCGGCGACATTGGAGCTACTTCAGATGCTTATGCTCGTGCTCATTTTACCGGCGATTTTGAAACTGATATTATAACAGTTAATCCATATATGGGTTTTGATACCCTAAAGCCATTTACTGCTTACAGTTCACCAGACAAGGGGGGCAAAGGAGCCTTTGTTCTGCTCTGTACAAGTAACCCTGGTATGACTGATATTGAACATCAGGAGCTTGCAGAGGGTGGTCTTTTGCTTGAACGTGTTGGTGCAGAACTTCAGCGAATCGGCGAAGAATGGCGCTATTCCTGCGCAGATTATAACGACCAGACTTGCGGTATTTTTGGAGCGGTTGTGGGTGCTACACAGGAAGAAGATGCCCGCTGGCTTCGCGACAAGTATGCTGATATCTTCTTTTTGATTCCAGGCTACGGTGCTCAGGGAGGGGCTGCAAGAATTGCTGCAACTGTGCTTGATAAAGCAGGCGGTGCGGTAAATTCCAGCCGCGGTATTTTGTGTGCCTGGAAAAAAGATGAAGAAATAGTCGGGGCTCGTGATGCCGGCACTTTGAAGCTTGATGATATTGCCGCAGCAGCTGCCCGTGCAAGTCTTTTCAGCAAGAATGATTTGCTTGGGGCTAAGGCTAGTTTGTAACAGTTTCTGATTGCTCCGGCTCATAAATCAGTTCATAGCCGGAGTAAATCGTAAGAAAACCTGTACGGTCGCCAACTTCCAAAATCTTATAAATCTTACTAAGTTTATTGCGCAGAGCACCTTCACTTCCGTGAATGCTCTGCGCAATTTCTTTATATTTTTTATTATCAAGAACCTGTTGTAAGAGATACATATCGCTGCGGTCGAGGCCTTTGAATTTTGCGATGTTCATGATTTTTTCGTTTGTGGATTCGTTCGAAAATATTTGCTTGCAATATTCAAATGAAAAAAAACCAATTATTCCAAGTAATATTGTTGTTCCTATTTTTTGGAAAAAAACGTTGATAAATATTTCAAATCCTTGTCTAAGAGGAATTAATAATTCAAAAAGATAGAGAATAATAAACGTAAGTAGAATCTTTTTCTTGTTATTATTAAAGTTACCACGCAGCAATAGTGTAGAAAATGTCACGCAGAGCATTAAAAGACTCATTATTGCTTCAGAATCAAAGATAGACATTCCAAGAGAATATGCTAAAGCTTCAATTCCGATTAAAAAGAGTTTTTGTGGAAACTTAATTAAAATTGCTGAAAATACTATAAGTAAAAAATTAAGTAAGAAACTAAATATAGAAAGTATAATTTCTAAAGTTGAATAAGAGATAGTTTCTAATTCCTTAAACATTTTATAAAATTTAAAAGGCGTTGTTAGCGATATTAGTATTAATATCGCTAACGAAATTATTTTAATAGCTTTTAATTTTTTCTGTGTATAAATATGCTGTTTTGGCATTATTAGCTCCAGCCAAATGAAATGCCAATAAATGGAAGAAATGGATTAAAACTAACAAAAACTTTTTTACCAAGATTGTTTTTCAGTGTTTTATAATTCCAGTTTCCAGAAACAAAAGGATTATAGTTACCGTTTTCAGCATCAAATTTTTCAGATTTGTGATAGCCCTCAATCATAATGTATGCAAGAGTATTCATTCCGCATTCAATTATCTTTTTATCTCCACCGCGGAAATGAGAAATTGGTTCAAGACGTTCGAACAAATCAATATCATCCAGCGGATTACATGCATAATACTTTTGAAAACCTTTTATTTCGTTCACATAGAGCGAAAGATGTGCAATTGCTGTTACTTCTGGACGATAACATCCTGCAACAAATGGAATAGCAGCAATAATTTTTGCAGTTTTACTGTCTGCAAATTCAGCAGCTTCTTCATCTGTAAGGCGATAGATTGTTTTGATTTCAGAAACAAAATAATCCCACTCAGGAACATCAAGCTCCTCAATTTTAATGGCACAGTTAGTCATTTTTTTACTCCATACTTTTTAGTTTTTAAAGAATTATACTATGACATCCGTCATTTTGAAAGTAAAAAATCACAAAAAATAATGACATTTGTCACAAATTAAGGAAAATTCCTATGACATCCGTCATAAAACGGATTTAGCGGGGTTGCGTTTTGGAAAATATGCTTTAGCATTTAATTATAAACAACAAATCATAACAGATTTTTTGTTTTTGGACGGAATATGAAAAAAGTATTAGACAAAACAATATGTGAGCTAAGCATATTAATTTTGTATTACAACAAAGTGAACGAAATAAAACTATTGCTGGAATCATTATTGAATCAAACAATAGATCGTAAACGCTTTGAAATAATTATAATTGATGATGGAAGCGAAGCTTCGATAAGAGAATGTATCAATGAATACATAAATCGGGGTTTGTTAATTCATCTTCAAGAAATCGAGCATACAGGAAATAGAGCATACAATAGAAAGTTAGCAGCAAAATTAGCAAGGAGTCCAAAATTTGTTTTTTACGATGCAGATATGATTCCTGCAAAAGATTTTGTTGAAAAGCATATTTCGAATTTATCTAAAGGTGATGAAATTATATCTTTAGGATATCGACGCCTGTTAAATCCTTTTTCATTTAATGTTGTTACTCCAGAGATTGTTCGAAATAACTTTTCTGTTATTGAAGCAATGCCATGTGAATTAGATGAAAGAATCCCTATGATATATGCACATAAAAAATATGATATTGAATTATCACGTGCATGGTATATTGCTTATGGACATACAATTGGTATCAATAAAGTTTTGTATGAATCAATTGAGGGTCAAGATGACAATTTCAGTAATGGATGGGGTGCTGAAGATATAGAGTTTTGTCTGCAGCTTTATAGAGCAGGTGGAAGATTCTTATTTGATGAATCGATTATGTCTTATCATATTGCACATGGAAGTTCTGATAATAAGACAAATCAATATCTTGATAATTTGCAATACTTTTTTGATAAATATAAATCTTTCGAACCAGAACTTTTTATGTTGCAACATCTGCAAGATGCCGTAAGCATGACCAGATTATATGATATTGCATATAAAGGCCTGCATCTTAAAAAATTAGAAATAAATACAGCTGATTTAGAAAATACTTTATTTGTGGGATTTAAAGAAACAAGTAAATCTATTTATAAGAAAAACAACAGATTAATTTCAACAGATGATGAACTGGCAGAGTATAAATTAATTGGAAGTCATTTACCTTATAGTGATTCAAGTTTTGAACAAGTGATTTTAAGTGACGGATATTCAATTTTCCAGACAGATTTTTTATATGAAATTATAAAGGAATTATTACGTGTAGGAAAAACTGTAAAAGTTCAGAGTAATAAAAAACTGATTGAATTAGATGATTTTTGGAAATCTATAACTGGATATACAGTTTCTGCTTTCAAGGAAATTAAGAAAGTAAGAATTGTAGCTACTCCTGGTTCAGAAAATAAAGAGAAAAATATTTTATATTTTGAACTTACAAAAGCTTTAAATGAAAATGGTTATTATGCAAGTTTGGAATTAACTTACGATGAACTAAAAGATAAGCAAGGATTTTTATCTTGTTCAAATAATGATATTTTAGAAAAAGCTTATTACAGAAATTTGCGTTTACTGAATGAGAAGGTATATTCAGTTATTGATTCTTTAGTAGCGGGAAATAATAGAGGCTACAGAGATAATCTAATATGGTGGGGTGATGTCCCTTATTATAACCAGGATGAAAATCTATTTTTACAGAGTAAACGTAATTATACAAAATTATTAGTTCGAAAGAGTGAGAGCTATATTGAACATTTACGTCCCGGAATAAGAAGTAAAGTAATAAATCAATATCTTGATGAAAGTTCTGGTAGAGAAAGCGAAGGAATATTGCTTATAGATTTAAATCTTAATAATGCAGAGATAATTCAGAACTTTATTTCACTTATAAGAAATGATACTTCAAAGGTCAGAATGATACCAATAACAATTGTTATTGGAAATACAATGAAAGATGAATTTTCAATATATAAAAATCTTGCTTTACATATGCCCAAAGAATTATTTGAGAGACAGATAAGCAGAGTAAAACAATATCAGGCAGATTATTGCAATAAGCTGCAATCTTTTATTCAGAATGTTTGTAGTTATGAAAATGTTCAAATAGTTAATTCAAATGGAATGCTGGATGAAATAGACAAAATAATTCAAAGAAATTCAATTTTCGTAGATCTAAAAGAAACACGAGAATTCAATCCGTATCTTATCGAAGCAGCAGCTTATGGTTTGAAAGTTTATACAACGTCTGATTTGTATGAAGATTATAAGTACCCAAATATTTGCAATGTAAATTACAAAATTGTAAATGCAATCGGTGACTTTGATTATCCTTATGATTCAGAAAGAAAATTGCGACCAGAAATTATAAGTAATAAGAGGCTTATAGATACAGATTCATTGGTGTCATTAATTCTATCAAATTGTACTGAAGTGGAAATTAGTAAAGAAGAACTAATGATGTTAAATGATAAAAACAGCTGGACTTCTGTTTTTGCAGAAATTAATAAAAATACAATATTTGAAAATAAATAAAAAAGAGGTGTAAAAATGTTTGTTTCAAAAAGAAATCTATTCTTTAAATCCAAAGAAAATGGCTATCTGTTGTTCTGTGGAAATTCCAACAGTTTTTATCAGGTAGATGAGGAAAATGTACCTCATGTCCAGAAAATGTTTGACACAGGCGACGATTCAGAGTTACCGGAAGATATAAAAAAAGAATTTATAAAGTCAGGTGTATTGCTTCCTGAATCAGATGAAGAAAGATTTAAGAGATTGAAGTTGTTTTCTTATCAGACAAGATTTAATCCTAATGAATTATCATTAACAATTGCTCCAACTATGGCCTGTAATTTTAAATGTACTTATTGCTATGAAGGAAATAGAGTCCAGAATATTACAATGACAGATGAGGTTATAGATGGTTTAATCGGATTTATTAAAAAAATAGGGCCGAAAACATTAAATATAATATGGTATGGCGGAGAACCATTGTGTGCTTGGAATAAAGTTGTAGAAATAACTAAGAAAATCGAGGAATTAGAAATTTCTAGTATTAAATATTCCATGGTGACAAATGGGACGTTAATAAATCAAGAAATTCTTGAATTTATAGGTAACCGAAAATTTGATTTTATTCAAATAACTTTAGATGGCGATGAAGAAATTCATAATTCTAGACGTCCAATGAAAAATGGTGGTAATTCTTATAGAGTAATACTATCTTCTCTAGATAATATCTATGAATATTGTAAAAAGAATAATACATATATAAAAGTGTTGTTAAGAGTAAATTTGGATAAAACAAATATATCATGTTATAAAAAAGTGTATGAATTAATTCGTTCAAAATATCCTAACTTTTTTTATTCATATCCTGCTTTTGTATCTAGAAATTCAGAATTAGATTGTCATTCTGAAAATTGTATGTCGTCGTTAGAATCAAGTGCTTATATTTTGGATTTAGCAAATAAAAAAGATATTATTACTAATCAATTATTTCCATTACGTAATAGATTTTGTGGATGTAAGATACAATATGTAAATAATTATGTAATCGATTCTTATGGAAATATATATAGATGTTGGGAAGATATTTCAGAAAAGGATAAGAGTTTAGGTAATGTGATAAAAGGTATAAGAGATGAAAAAAATATAATTGCTTGGCAAGTTATGGAAAGTTCAGGATTTGAAGATTTTGAATGTAAGGATTGTTTATTTCTTTATTCCTGTATGGGAGGCTGTCCAAAGCATCGAATTGAAAATCGTAAATTAGGTAAAGAATTAAATCCTGTCTGTTTTTCAATTAAGAACGAACCTAAAGAGTTTCTAGAATCATATTATAACTATAAGAAACGACATCTTTATTGTGAATAATTAATTATAAATTATCTGAATATTAATATAATCCGGATATATTTTTAGATGATGATTTATAAGAAATTATAAAAGAATAAATTTTAGGAGAAAAAAATGAAAACAATCGAAAGTTTTAATGTCCTGGAATCATTTGGAATGAAAAATGGTTTATTTGAAGAAGTATCTGAAGTTGAAATGTCAGATGTAATTGGTGGTAGTTGTGGTGGAGGAACAGGTTGCTTCATAGATTGTTATGTTAGCCCTTGTGGTGGAAAAATAATAGTCTAATAAGATTTAAAAAACTCTTAAAAGAAGTATAGGGTAGTAATCCTATACTTCTTTTAGAGGGGAGCAAATTAATATGGTGAAAAGATGTGTTAGTTGTTTTATTTTCAGTTTAATTCTTTTATTTTTTTCTTGTAAACATAATAAGCAACCTTGTTCTTTACAATCGGTAAGCAAAAAGACAAATAATATAGAAGTCAAAGTTGATCCAAATGTTGAATTAATGATGATAATAGGTAGGTTAGCTGGGGCTGTTCCATATAATTTTATTAATCAAAAAGCTGTACAATACATTAACGAGATCGATACATATTTTGAACACTATAAATTGGAGCCTGTAATTGAATCAACAAAAAAAAATAACCTTAATTATGGTTCGTTACCTGAATTTGGCATGTATATGAATAAAGACATTTCAGGTTTTATTCTTGATTTAAATAATAAAAATTTTAAAATTCAAGGAAGAAATGATATACCTGCTAAAAAAATAGGATATTATGCTTCAAATCAATATTTAGATGAAATAAGAGATTTTAAAGTTAAATCGAATTTTGATAAGTTCTTTGAAAATCATAGAAATCTATATGAAGTTATGATAGAAGATATAGTAACTATTCTTATTGAGAGTGAATTTAATAAATGGTTAGAGACATTTTATGGATATAAAATAAAAGAAAATAAATGTGTTTATGTTTCGTTTCTTACAGGTGGAGGGAACTTTGGATTATCTATATATAATTCGAAAGGAACCCCTATACCACATATTGTTGTTTATGCTGGAGAAACAAAAAATATGTATTTATATTTAATTTCACATGAGTTTTTGCATCCTTGTACGTTAAAAATGTGCGAAGAACTATACCAGAATGAAAAAATTCAAAATATATTTAATAATTTACTTTTTAAGAATTCTTCTATGTATATATCGCATGGATATTCATCTGGTTTTGCATTATTAAATGAAACAATAACCCAAGCATGTGCAAATAAATTTTTGGAAAGACAATTACCAGAATCTACTATGAATCTTCTTGTTGAAAAAGAAATTGTTGAATATCAAAAATTCATTTATGTGCCTCAAATCGCTTCTTATTTTGATGATTATATAATCAATCGAAAAAAATATAAAACTCTTAACGAGTTTATTCCTAAACTTGAAGAATATATTGAAGACTTATAATAAAAAAAAATTTTTGAAAAACTGTGTAAGTATTCAAAAATATTAAAAAAACTAATTCATTTTTATTCCAGTCAAATTTGTAATCCGGATACAATTTTGGATTGTAAAAAAATTTAAATAATTAGGATGTAATAAATGAAAACTGTAGAAAGTTTAAGTGTGTTGTAATCCGGATACATTTTTGTAAATATATGATGATTAATTATGCAAAAAAACTATTAAGAGGTTAAAAAATGAAAACATTAGAAAGTTTTAGTGTTTTGAAATCTGTAGGAAATGGTATTTTTTCTGAAGTATCGACTGTTGAAATGACAGATATCGTAGGAGGAAGCTGCGGTGGTGGTGGAGGTGGCTGTCCTCCAACTAACTGGAGTCCATCGCTACCAGGAGATCCAGGACAATTTGGAACAACTCATGGATTTTGGTAATGAATAAAATCTGACAAAAAATATTAAGATTTTTTCATAAAAAATTACGGCAAATATATGTTTTATATATATTTGCCGTTTTAAGAGGAACTATGAAGTTTAAGATTTTTTTCTTGATTATAATAACAATTAATTTTTTTTCTTGTTCTTCACCAATAATCAGGAATGGTAATTGGATTAATACAAACATAGCAGGAAATTATTTAGAAGAGAAACCTTCTGTGAAGGATGATTTTTATCAAGCAATTAATTATGAGCATTTTATTAATGCAAAAGAGAATAATGAATACACAGGTATGGGATATAATGAAATTAATAATATTATTTCAGAAAATTTAAGACAGCTAAATGAAGAAAATAATTTAGATTTATTAAATGAAAAAAAGAAATTTGTTGATTTATATAGGATGATGATAAACTGGAAAGACAGAGATTTTAAAGGTATAGAACCAATCCTTCCAATTATCAAAAAGATTCAGTCCATAAGGACATTAGATGAAATATCTGAATTATTAAAAGATGATGAAGCACGACTTTTCTTTCCATTAAAAGTTAATTTGAGAAATTCGGATGGATTGAATCATATTCCCGAAATAGAAATATCTTATTTATTTAATCAAGAAGTGGATTGTTATTTTGATTTTTATAAATATCTATTAAGTAGAATTGGTTATACAGAGAAAGTAATTCAGGAATTGATAATAAATGCATATAATTTTGAAAATCAATATTCTGTGAACCTAAAAAAAGGAAATGTATCTTATTCAAGACTTCTATATGCAAATCAGATAGATAAAGAATATAAGAATTTACCTTTAAAAGATTACTTATATTACAGTGGAATTCCAGATTTATGTTATAAAATAAAAAAATCAGATGAAATGAAAAGTCTTGATGCAATTTTTACGGAAAATAATATAGAATCAGTAAAAGCTTTATGGATATGTAAGGTATTGATAAATTCTGCAGCCTTATTGGATAGCGAGACATTTAATCAATATATGATTCTAAATGAAAAATTGTATGGACAAGGATTTTCAAAATATGACGATACTATTCCAGTAAAAATATTGAATACTTATGTGCCTGAGTTTCTTGGTAAGATTTGGTGTACAGAATTTTGTTCAGAAGAACTTTTTAGAGATGTTGAAAATCTAGCTTTAGAAATATTAGAAAAATATAAACAAATTATTTCAGAATGGGCATGGCTTAATACTGGTTCTCGTTATAATTTAATTGAATTATTAAATAAAACAAAAGTTATTGCAGGACATTCAAGTTTTTATGATTATAGCAATTTAGAATTAACTGAAAATCTTTACTCATCCATAATGAGCATTAATATATATGAAAAAAAATTGTATGCAAAAAAGTGTTATTTGGATTTTGATAAATATGAATGGACTGTTGCTCCACAAGTCTTTAATGCATTTTATAATGGAGCGAATAATAGTATCAATATTCATGCAGGATATATTTATGGAATAAAATATAATTCGCAATTATCTATTGAAGAAAAATATGCAACTTTAGGATTGCATAAGGCGTTCAAAAAAGGACGCTGGAGCGCTCAAAAGAGGACATCCAGC
>SAMEA3663277__coassemble_74_pt1 | contig 40528 bp, 30 predicted proteins | sample SAMEA3663277__metabat2_high_PE_016 | metagenome-assembled genome bin SAMEA3663277 (sample SAMEA3663277) | pig gut metagenome | biome: pig gut; feature: pig-associated habitat; material: faeces | place: China | collected 2013 | reverse complement strand
AAGACGACAAACTCGAAATACTTCAGTGCCGAACACATTATACAGAAGCCAAAGAGCAATAATAAGGAGCGCAGGTCTGCGCTCTATTTTTTTTGAGATTCTTGTGTTTGTCACTTCTTTTGCCTGGTGTTCTTTGACTTTGGGATTATTGACCTTATAGCTTGCAAAATCCCAAAGTTTTTCGGATTCTTTGCTTTTTTCTCGAATACTATGCTTACGACAATAACAGAAATTCCAATCAATGATAAAACAGCTTTTGCAATTTGATTTTGAATAAGGCTTGAAATCAAAAATATAAGGAATCCGATAAGCATTGTTACAAGGCTGATTCTGTTTTCTTTTTTCATTTTCAACTCCTTTGGAGCGCAGACCTGCGCTCGTATTTTGTAAGAATACATTTTAGTTCTTCCTGAAAACTCATAAACCGTGTTTCCTTGCATTTTTCAAGCTCCGGAAAATTATCAGTTACACAGGAAACTATCAGGGCAAGCAGATTGTCTGCAGAACGAAGTTCTTTTTCATACAGCTTATGATTTTCCTTTTCAGGACTTATCCAGTAATTTCTTGGCAGTGTTTTTACCGATGTTGCAGTAATATCATCCATTTCAAAACTCCTTTGGAGCGCAGACCTGCGCTCCATTAATTCAAAATGTATTTAATCTCTGTAATCAGATTGTGCAGAAAGTATCTTGCCTGTCTTAATGCGTTTCTTATTTCGGGCATCAGGCTGATAATAAAGACAATTGCAAACACTAGAAGCACAATGCTGATAATTTTTCTAATCTTATAAAACATAATTTACTCGTACAATCGGAGCGCAGACCTGCGCTCCAAATTGTTGATTCTCCCACCCACCTAAGAGCGCAGATCTGCGCTCGATGTTAAAACTTAAATTCAATTTTGCCTTTTTCATAAGCAAGCTTAGCTGAAAACTGCTTTTGAGTTTTTGCACTTGTCATTTTTTTTGTTCCAGTCTGTTTGCCTGAAATCAAAAGCTTTACATCATTTACAGAGATATTTGCGCCACAAATATTCTTTGCTATGGAAAACTTACACCCGTTCTTGTAATCACTGCAGTAATAACTGTTTTTACCTTCAAGAACTTCTGCCTTGCGGCATATAGGGCATTGTCCTATTTCGTTTGTTTTCCAGGTATCTGTAATCGTAATTTTTGGAATCTCTGTCGTGATGAAATTCTTAATTGATTGCAGGAACTTTTCAGGCTCAGTCTGTAACTGTTCTTCCCATCTTGTAGTTGTCGAAAGACTTATAAAGTCTTTTAGACAAGGTATTTTGATTACTGTTTCAATCAGGAACTCACCCTGTTTTGTAATCAGTAACTGTTGTCCTTTCTGTTCGATGTACTGGCGGTCTATAAGCTCTTTTATGATTCCTGCACGTGTGGCAGGTGTTCCAAGTCCTACAAGCTTTGCAACCTTTTCAACATCTTCAGATTTTGGATTTTCCATAAGTGCAAGAATTGTAGCATTTGTAAAATGCTTTTTAGGTTGTGTCTGCTTTGAAAGAATTGAAGTTTCAATAATCGGTAAAAGCTCATTTTCCTGCAAGTCTGTTGGAAATGTTTCAATTTGTTTTTCATCTTCATTATCTGATTCAGAAGTGTTTTTCCAGCCTTTATTGATGTATGAGCGGCCTTTACCGATAAAAGCCATATTATCTTTTTCAGCATTTACGGTTATTGAATTGTAAACACAGGCAGGCATTATTGTCTGAAAGAAACGAAGCAGAACGGCATTGTAGACATTCTTTTCATTTTCGCCTGCTTCCTTTGGAATCGGCTTCAATGGAATCAAAGCATGATGGTCTGTAAGCTTTGCGGTGTTAAAAAGCCTTTTATTGTTTGAGCTTATTTTAGAAGTGTCGCAGTTCTTCGCAAGCTCCGGATATTCTTTTGAAAGCAGAGCAAACTTGCTTTTGAAAAGCTCCACATTTTCATCACCAAGAACAACGGAAGGTGTGCGAGGATAGGAAAGGCATTTGTATTTTTCATAAAGCACCTGAGCAGTATCAAGCGTCTGTTGCGGTGTAAGATGATATTTATTCGAGCAGTATTTTTGAAGTCCTGTAATGTTGAAAAGCTGGGGAGCGTTTTCAGTTTTTTCTGTTGTTTCAATTTTTGTAATTTTAAGCTTATCCTGGTCTGTAAGCTTGTCAGTCAGAAATTCAAGCTCAGTCTTATTTGCAAATCTGTCTGAATCATCTTTGTTATAGTAAAGTGAAAAGTCAAAGTTTTCTTTTCGTACTTTACAAACAAGCTGATAATAATCTTGTGGTATGAAGTTTTTGATATTCTTATCACGGAGATATATCACACCAAGTATTGCAGTCTGCACACGACCGAAAGAAAAGATGGCACGGTTTCCGGTAGATACGGTAAGCAGGCGAGAGAAGTTCATACCGATAAGCCAGTCAGCATTTGCCCTGGCAAAGCCTGCTGCCTTGTAAGCTTCGTAGTAAGAAAGCGGTTTTGCTTCGGCAAGACCTTTTCTTACAACATCAGGAGTAAGCGCTTCGCTTACCCAGAAACGCTTTGCGTTCTCATAATTTTTAAAGCCGACATAATCAAGAATCTCAGCTCCGATAACTTCGCCCTCACGCTCTGCATCAGTTGCAAGAATGAATTCTGATGAATCAAAATCTTTGAAGCATTTCTTGATTTGGTGTAACACATCTTTTGTAACTGGATTTTCTTTGTAAAGAAATTTCTGAGGGTTGATAGGTAAGTCCTTTAATGAATCCTTCCAGGACTTCCATTTAGAATCATATTCTTCCGGCATGAGCGAAATCAATAAATGACCTCTTGCAGAAAGAACGCAATCTTTTCCTGAGATCCAAATTCCGTTTTGTAATTTGAATCGACCTAATGCTTTCGCAATGTCAGTAGCCACGCTCGGCTTTTCAGCAAGTATTATCATACTTCTATAATGATACATATTCTCAAACTTGACAATATGTCTAGTCTATTATAGTATTAGTTAACTAAATGAAATGACACTGTATGCAAGATATAAAGCGTTTAACGCTAAATGTTATTTCTATATATTGTAATAACATATTGGTTTAACCGTGTCATTTTCGTATATCGTTTGTTTAACCTTTGTATTTGAAGCAATTATATTGGTTTAACAGATTGTTTAATTTTATTTTACGGTGTAAAATATAGTTATTGAGCGCAGGTCTGCGCTCTAAAGGAGGATTAGCTTTACAGACAATCACCAATTGACTGGAAAAAAGTCAAAGGTTTTTACGCAGAACAGGACAGAGATATATACGACAGGGTTCGTATATATTTCAGGAAGGAAAGAAAAAGTCCTGATGATTTAAGACCTCTTTTAAATCTTATCAAAAAAGCAAACAGAGCTTTAGATAACTCTTATAACAACACATCTCATTTTTCAAATTCATTCATCAACTCAAACAAACAGCAGTGTATGGCTAAATTCAGATTTGGCGAAACACTGGATGGACACAAACAATATCTGACAAAATACATGGTTCAAAAGAATAAGGATGAAGTAAAAAACAAGCCTGTTCTTTTTGGAAACGTTTCTAAAGAAGAATATCTTAAACGAATCTATACAGAGAAAAAACCAGTATTTAAAAACGGCAAAACAACCTGGAAGAAAAACTCTCCATATTTTAAATGGATTTTGTCACCGGAAAAAACTCTTGATGATGATGTGTTGCAGGAGTTTACAAAAGCCTTTATGACAAGGCTCGGACAGATTTCAGGATATGAGTTTATGTATCAGGCGGCAATCCATAGAGATACTGCACATCCACACGTACACATTGTAATTAACGGTGTTGATATGAACGGTAAGGTTTTGAAGAAAAGACCGTTTACAAAAGATGTTGTAAAAAATTATGCACGTGAAATCTGCCAGGAAGTCTTAACTAAATTTTGTGGAGAACGTGACTATGAGCTGAAGCAGGCGGCAAGAGAGCATAGAGTTACCGCCGAACGCTGGACAGAGTTTGATCAGATTATTAAAAACCACCTGCATATAACAAATGAAGAAGGCTATTGCGGTTATATAAAAAAGCCGTTAGACGGTGAGATTAAAGCTCGCCTTGATTATCTTGAAAAGCTTCAGCTTGCAGAATACAAAGATAATAAATATTTTCTCAAAAGTAATTTTGAAGAAATGCTTCACGTTTACGGAAGATATAACACTTTCCGTGACGCTGAAAAATATGTTACTAACAATTCAAACCTGCAATTCTATAAACCTGAAATGGGAGAGATTCACGGAACTGTACGGCACGTATACACAATGAATGACGAAGAAGTATGGACTAACGGTGTAGTACTGGAAGCTGAAAACGGAAAATTTTATTTTGTTCCGTCATACGATCCTATCTTTGACAAAGAAGGTAGCAAAGTGAAAATTTCACAGAAGAAGCCTGATGGTGACAGCAGACGCAAGGAGCAGACTGTTATTGAAAAAGTCCAAGAAGAAGATTGGGATATAGAAAGGGAGTAATGGAAATGGATTTGTTTTGGGTAAATGTGTTAATTCTTATAATTGGGTTAATTACTTGGTGGAAAGTAAATTGTGGTGAATAAAAAAATGGAGCGCAGACCTGCGCTCGAAGAAGATGTAAATGAAAAATAACTCTGATGAAATGATAAAAAATCTTGAATTCATGAAAACTCCATTGGGAAAAAAGTCTGTCTTAAATCAAGATGAATGGAATTACGTACATAGTAATAGTTTCAAAAATGTATATGGAGATTGGGAATCAAAAGTAAAAAAAGATTTTCTTCTAAGTAATAATACAGTTGCTGAACTTACTGGAAATGAATTTTCAAGAATTGAAGGTATGTCTTTAACTGACCAGGTAGAAAAATATTTTTCATCATTTGGAAATACAGTTTCTTCACCGTTTTTTGGCAATGTTATTTTAGATAGAGAAGGTGCAGACAGTAGTCTTGCTCACGGTATGGGAAGACTCAAAGCTGTTGCTTATGCTGGTGTAAAAGATGTAATTGAAAATGGTGTAATTATAGATGCGGATTGCAATCATAAAGAAAGAGGATACAATTCTTTTATTGTAGCATCACCAATAAAAATAAATGATGAAAACTATATTTGTGAAGTAGTCTTGAAACAGAATTTAAAAGAAACAAAGTTCTATTTGCATGAAGTAACAGAGCAAAAAAAATTCCTTGAAAGAGCTTTTGTAACAAATTCGGCTCAAAAGCCTGCTCATCAAGGAACAATTTTAAGTATACTTAATAAAGCTCTTGATGTCAATGATAAAGTTATTTGTCCTATGAATGAAAACGGAGAGCCAAATAAACTTTTTATTCAAAAAGATATGGAAAATAGAATTCTGAAACAAAACATAAAGGAAAACGTATCGCTCTCCAAACCAATAACCCTACTCGTAACTCAATACGATGATAAACATAATCCCATAACTGATAACAATGGAAATCCTGTTACTGCTACGCTGCATTGTAATAAAGGACTTGGTGTCGCTTTGGGAACTCTCGTACATCGTAATGCGGTTTTGGAGCGTGATAATGAATTGTTAAGAAAACAGCTGAATATATATAAAACAAATAACATATCACAGGCTGATGATAATTCATGGAGTGATTAATGAATTGGAGCGCAGACCTGCGCTCGAAGACGGAATACAAAATATGAATGAAACAGAAACAAAAGAACTTATTAAAATTTTTCAACAGTTTGGAATATATCGAAATTCATTATCAAAAGAACATGATGATTTTGTAAAACAGCAGCTTCAAAAAAAATATGATAATGTAACAAAAACATACGAATTACAAGGAAAAATATATACAGGTACTTTTAGAGAAAATCCTCATAGAAAAGAGAATAAAGTTGCTTATGAAAAAGAAGCAAAACTTGCAACGGTTCTTGCTTCAATGGGATTTGATGTTGTTCTAATTGAAGAAGATAACACAAAAGAAGGTACAAAGCCTGATGCAATTGTAAACGGAATTGTTATGGATTTTAAAGAAATTGAAGCTTTTTATGAACATGATACTTCAAAAAATAGCTTAGGCCGTAATTATAGAGATGGAATGCGAAAAGAAAAGTCAGAAGGTGTTGTTATTTATCTTCATAATTTTAGTAACAAATATACTTCAGAACATATGACATTTGAACAAACAAGACGTGGTAATAATGGTCTTGCGTTGTTTTTTCATGAAGATACTGGTGCATTGCAACTTATTGATATGGAAAAAATAAGAGCCGCTCATTTTGAGCAGCTCTCGTCACGGAAAGCGCCCGACGTTTCCGCCGAACCCTTAGACAAACTAAGTATAGCATCTTTAAATAAAAAGTCAAATGAAAATATATCCCTTACAAAACCGATAACTATTGTTGTAAATCAATACGATGAACAGCATAATCCTGTAATGGACAAAAACGGTAATGTTGTAAAAGCAACGTTACATTGTAATAAAGGTATAGGTGTTGCGTTTGGAACTCTTGTACATAAAACTGCGGTTCTAGAACGTGATAATGAATTATTACGTAAGCAACTTAATATGTATCAAAAAAAAGATAGTATATCACCATCAGATGATGAAATTGAAAGATAAGAGCGCAGTTCTGCGCTCGGTACAATAAAAGGAGGTTATAGCTTTTATTTCACAATGACAAAAGAGATTATCTGAAAGATAGTCCGGACAAACTAAAAATTAAGCTCAGATGGCAGTTCTTGCGCTATGCAATTCCTATTACGTTTGCAGTTATCGGACTGTTTACAACAACACAGGTATTTGCAAAAAGTATGAATTATGACACAAAGATTTGTGGAAATCCGTTGTTTTATTTCTACGGAAAACCTGTATTCAATCCAGTGTTTTATTTTCTTTCGATGTTCAAATACATCTATCATGAGCAGTTTGTACCGTATTATCTTAATTCAATTGTGTATTTCCTGTACTTTGGAATTGCAGCACTCTTGATTGCAATTATATGGACAATGATTATTAATTACATCAAGAATCATGAAGGTAACTGGCACGGTACGGCACGTTTCGCAGGAAAGCGTGACTTGAAGAAGAATGGACTTCTTAAAAAAGAAGGTATTGTCTGCGGACAGACAAATGATGCAATTGTAAAGGTTGATAAATACGATAGTGCCGTACATCTTAAAAGTGTTCATGAAGGAACATTAATCTGCCATTCGGGCAAGATGCATACTCTGCTTCTCGGCCCATCTGGCGAAGGTAAATCATTTGTCATTATTCCTACTATTTGGAACTTCAAAGGACATCAGATTATATTTGACCCAAAAAGCGAAAACTTTAATATTACAAGCCGTGAAAAGAGCCGCTATTCTCGTGTAATTAGATTCAGCCCAACAAAAGAAGATTCTGCTCATTACAATCCTGTTGAGGACTGTATGCGTGAAGGCTTGGCTTATGCTTTCCGTGATTCAGATCAAATGGCTAATATCCTTTTTGCTCCGGCAAAAGAATCCAGTACAGGTTCAGAAAACGGAGAATACTTTACTCAGTCAGGTAAATCTTTTGTTACAGCAGCACTTATGCACATCCGCTATTCTGATTATCCTGAAAAGAATCTCGGTGGAATCCGTGATTTCTTTGCTAACGGAAACGAAAGCGAGCTTGAAGCTCTTATGCAGGGAAAAGGTGAAGCCAGTGGTGCGCTTGGTGTTTCTCAGGTAAAGGAAATGATGGCAACAAAGCATTATTTCATTATCAATGAAAATATGTACAAGAGAAACAAAGCAAAGTTTGATAAGCTCGGCTTGAAAGTTGGCGACAAGTACTATGACCCTGAATTACAGAAGCTCGTACTAAAAGGCGCAAGCGATATTATGCAGACTAATGCAAAGGAAAAAGCTTCTGTATGGAAAACTATTGCTACAAAAATCCGTGATTTTGACGACCCGAATATCCGTACTAATATGGGAAGTTGTGATTTTAGTATTCAGGATTTTATAGATTCTACAGAGCCTGTCTGCCTTTATCTTTGTGTTCCAAACTCTGATGTAGACCGTATCAGTGCAGTTTTCCGTCTGTTCATTACTGCAATTCTTATGCGTCTTACAGAAAACGATTCATCATTTGGTAAAGCTGAACTAAAAATACCGCTTCTCTTACTTCTTGATGAATTTCCGATTCTTGGAACGTTCTCCATACTTGCAAAAGAAATGGGTATTTTACGTTCGTATAATGTATTTGTAATGATTGTCTGTCAGTCGCTTAATCAGATTATAGACCGTTACGGACAACATCATCCTTTTTTGGATCACTGTTCGTGTCATATTGTCTATGCTCCTGGTGAAGTTCATGACGCTGAATACTTTTCAAAACGTATGGGAAATGAAACCGTACACCAGTCTAAGATTTCAAGAAGCGGCGGAATAAAAATTGCAAGTGATAATAACGTCAATTATTCAGATAATGATTTTTCACGGCCGCTTATGGACAGTGCTGATATTCAGCGTTTACCAAGTAATCAGGCTTTGATTATGGTTCGTGGTATGCAGCCGTATATTGCAAAGAAAATTCCTTACTATCAGGACTCAAGATTCAAGCATTTAATGGGAGAAGCTCTTTCCTGGGATGAAGTTTTTGCAGATGTTGCAGGACTTCCTTCGCAGGTTCGTAAACGTCAGAAAGCAAAAGAGAATCTTGAAAAGCTTGAAAAAACACCTGCTGTCTATATGACAGGCGATGATAGTGCAGTTTATAACGAGCTTTACACTTCAAGTGAAGATATGGAACTTGCAGAAGAAGCTTACAACGAATTCCATAATCTTGATTACAACGATTTTTATTCAGCTGTATCTAAAGATATAAATTATCAGGTAGCTGATAATACTGGTAATAGCAATAAAATATCAGAAAATTTAAATGACGATCCTGATGAAGAAGAATATGAATATAACTCTGAATCTGAAGATGAAGAAAGTACGGAGGGCATTTTCTAATGAAAAATACAACATCTTTTATCGGAATAAAAGTAGACAGCGATTTACACGAAGCAATAAAAGCTAAAGCTCAGCTTGAACAAATGAATGTGTCTGATTTACTAAGACGGGCAATTGTTGAATATATGAATCGTGATATAAATGTTTCTAATGAAATTTTAGGTACATTGGAACAGATAAATAAAAATGTAAAAAGTTGTAACGACCGTTATGTGCTTTTTCATTCTTTATTCCTGCACTTCCTAAAATATTATTTTGCAATAAGCAAAAGTGAGCTTGATAAATGGGTATCTCCTGACCATAAGAAAGAGAATACACTTATAATGCGTAATAATATTATGAGTAAGGGGGCAGAATATCGTGATTCTTTTGTAGATAATTTTAGAAATGAAAATAAACATTTGCGTTCACTTATTGATAAAATGCTGCTTGATTTAACAACAGAGCCAGTATCTTCAAATGATTCTACACAACAGGGGGTACAGTAATTGATTGAAACAATGTCAGTTCCATTGCAGACAGCAGAAGAACTTCGCCAGGAAAGAATGTTAAATAATCTTCTTCGTGATGATATGAAACAGTTTATTCCATATCTTGAAGATGATACAACTACAGATATTGCAGTATTGGATAGCGGAGAAATGATTGTAAGTCATTTTGGAACTGGCAGGTGTTTTACTGGTATATTTATAGAACCGTATATTACAGAACGTATTATAAAGGCTACATCATCTTTGATAGAACAGGATATAGAATGGAATTCACGGTTTCCCGTTCTTGAAGGTGTTATTCCTAAATATAAAGCTCGTATTACAGGTTTTGTTCGACCTAATGTAATAAGACCTGAATTACAGTTGAGAATGCCCTGTAAATGCATTTATTCTCTTGAACAGTACGTTCAGGATAAAAGAATGACAAAGGAACAGTATGATGTTATTATTAGAACGATTAAGGAACGAGGAAATATCATCGTCAGTGGTTCTACTGGAAGCGGCAAAACAACCTGTACAAATGCGATTTTAAAGAAAATGGAGGAATTCACTCCTGACGATAATTTTTATATTGTAGAAGATACACCAGAGCTACAATGTGATGCAAGGATGAAAACTACTCTTTGGATTCCAAAGAGTTATGCGGCAAAAGCAGTAGAGGAATCTCTGCGTTTTTCGCCTGATAGAATTATTTTTGGGGAGGTGCGAAGCGGTGTTGTCATGCGTGAGCTTTTGGACGCTTGGCGAACTGGACACCCAGGTAATGTTACAACTTTACACGCAAATGACGGTAAAAGCACGTTATTGCGTATTAAAAGTATGTTGGGTACAGGAGATATTGAAATGGCAAATCATTTGGCAGATGTAATATCTTTGGTTGTACATCTTAAAAAAGGAACAAGTGGGCCGTTTGTAGATGAATTGTTTCCTGTTACTGAGGAAACAGATGATTTTCTTACTGCCATTGTTCAAAATAATTTAGGCTGATTTAATTAAGGAGGAATAGCTTAAAAAATTAATTTCGACAGAACTTAATAGTTCTAAATCATTTCTTTCAACTTTGTTTGCAGATAAAAAGACTGTAAAGTCTGCTATCTGTATTCTTCTTATTGCACTTTTCTGTTCATCAGGCTTGTTTGCACAATCTTCAGGTGATGGAATTGCAGTTCTTGATAATGCAGGTCAGAGTATTCTTGATCTTGTCGGTGCTAAGTGGGTAAAAGCATTACTTGTTGTTGCATTAATCGTTGAGTTTGGTGTAATTGCTTTTGGTAACGCACAAGGCGAGGGTGGAATGGTTAAAAAAGTTCTTCCCTGGATTATCGGCACAGCAGGTATTCTTGGTGCAACTTCAATCGTAAATTTCTTTTTTGGAAGTGTTACTCAGGAAGCTCTCTCAATGGCAACAGACGTTGTACAAACGTTTGTCGGGTAGTCGTATAAGCGCAGGTTGAACCAGTTTTTACAAACTGGTGACCTGCGCTTATTGTATTTATAGCGCAGGTCTGCGCTAAGGAGATTTGTTTTGAAAGAAGAAGATTATAGCTTACCAGTTCATACTTCACTTATGGAAAAAAAACAATTATTAGGAATCGGGCAGGCTGCTTTTTATACAATTCTTTTTATTACTCTTATGCTTACTGCATTAGTAAGTTTTTATTGTATTGGTATAGGAATTGTTGCAATTTTAATCTGCAGACGGCTTTGTAAAAACGAACCTATGCTTATAGAATTTCTTTTTGAAAATCTCATGCAACAGGATGTTTATGAGGGATAATTATGAAACCATTAAACTTTAAATTTTATAAAAGAAATAAAGCTGAGCTTTCTTCATTGTGTCCGTGGATAGTTATGGCAGACGAAGGAATTGTTAAATTAAAAGGCGAGGCTCTTACCTGCGCTTATGAATTTATTGCTCCTGATATTGCAAGTGCTTCTTTAGGGAAAATTAATACAATCTCTAATATGTTTAATAATGCAATGATTCAGCTCGGAGCTAACTGGACTATACAATTTGAACTTCAGCGCAGTCAGAGTAATTTTTATCCAGGAAGCAGTTTTGATAATTTTACCGGATATTTGATTGACAGAGAAAGAGAGCTTAATTATACATATCAGAAAAATCATTATAAAAACAGATATTTTTTGATTTTTACTTATTTTTTACCTCGTCAGGTAGAAGCTAAAGTAAAGCATTTTGTTATGAAAAGTAATAATACTGACGAAGATAAAGATTTTAAGAACTTACAGAATGAAATTAAAAATTTCAAAATGCACACGCATAAAGTCGCATCAGTACTTGGTTCAATAATGTATGTCAAAAAATTGAACAGTAATGAGTTACTTGAACTTATTCATTCTTCTGTAAGTCTTGAATGGCATAAAATGGTGTATCCGGAAGATCACCATATTTTTATTGATAATGTAGTAACAGACCAGAATCTTGAAAATTCTATGCCGTTGAAACTCGGCAAATACTATATACCTATTGTTGCAGTTAACAGTTTTCCTTCGTTTACTTTACCTGCAATGTTTGATGTTATAAATAAAGTAAACTGCGAACTTCGTTGGAGTACACGTTTCTGTTGTTATTCTAAACAGGAAGCTTATAAGATAATTGAAGGCACTGAAAAAAGATTCCATTCTGCAAGAAAGAGTATAGGTCAGCTTGTAATGGAATCTACATTGCATACAGAAAGTACACGAGAAAACTCTGCTGCACTTGCAGAAGAAGGTGATGCCGCAGATGCTAAAGTAGAGCTTACAATGGGAAGCTTAGGATATGGCGATTATTGTTCAAATGTAATGGTTTGGGATGAAGATATAGAACTTGCAGAAGAAAAAGCACAGAATGTGGCAGGCTTAATTTCAGCTTGTGGATTTTCTACGAAAATCGAAAGTTTAAATGCACTGCAGGCTTTTTTGTCTATGCAACCTGGCAATATCTATGCAAACAGAAGAACGTTATTCTGTTCTACTGGCAATGTAAGTCATATTATACCGATTTCTTCCGTATGGTCAGGACTTACAGAGAATAATTTTATGAAAGATGTTTGTGGAGAATCTCACCCTCATGTAGTCTGCGATACAGAGTTTGATATTCCGTTCTATTTGAATCTGAATGTACGTGATGTAGGGCATACCTGGATAAGCGGTCGTACTGGTGCAGGAAAATCAACTTTACTTGCTTTGCTTGAAGCTCAATGGCTGAAATATCCTAATAATCAGGTAATCATATTTGATAAAGACCGTTCAGCTCGTAATCTTACAATGTGTTGTGGTGGAATCTATATTGAGCCTGGAAAAGATGAAGTTTCTTTTCAACCGCTTGCCGAAATTGATACTTTTGAAGGGCAGACATGGGCAACGGAGTTTATTGAAATACTTTTAGCAGAACAGAAAGTAGAAGTTACGGCAGGTATGCGTAAAGCAATTTTTGAAGCAATAAAATTGCTTTCTACTAAAGATTTAATGTCAAGAACGCTAACTTCTTTTGCACAATATTGTAGTTATCAAAATCCGGAAACTCAGAACAATGATATTGTTGACGGAATTGCGCCTTATGTTCTTGGCGGACAGTATGGAAATCTTTTTGATAACGATAACTCTAACATTACTCTTTCTTTCTGGACAATGTTTGAAATGGGAACATTAATGAATATGGCAAAAGGTGCTGTCGCTCCGGCTCTTGATTATCTGTTTCTGCAGTGTGAAAAGAAGTTTACAGGTAGACCGACCTTACTTGTTCTTGATGAAGCCTGGTTATTTTTTAAAAATGAGCTTTTTGCAAAAAAGATTGTTGAATGGCTTAAAGTGTTACGAAAGAAAAATGTATTTGTTGTTTTTGCAACCCAGGAAATTGATGATGCTTCAAAAAGTGAAATTGCAAGCACTCTTGTAAGCCAATGTGTAACTAAAATCTATCTTGCAGATGAAGAAGCCCTTACACCTATGAATAAAGAAGCTTATAGAAAGTTTGGACTTGAAGATTCTGAAATAAATCTACTTTCTAAATTACAGAAGAAGATGGATTATTTTTATAAATCTTCAATGGGTACAAGACGTTTTCAACTTTCATTAGACGAGCTTCAACTTGCTATACTTACCTGTAATTCAGAAGAACACAAACTTCTTGATAAACTTGAAGAAAAGTTCGGCAAGAATACAGGAAAAGAACTTGTCGAAGAAATTTTGAAAGCAAAAGGTATTGAGTATAAGTACCTTACAAATGGTAACGTAGCATAAAAGCAAGCGCAGGTCTGCGCTTAAAGAAAAATAAAAAGGAGAAGTCTTATGAAAAAGAAATTTCTTTCAATCGGTTTTGTATTGCTTATAATAATGCAAAATATGACTGCGGCAGGTTTGCTTGTGTTTGATACTATTATGAATACAAATTTTGTTACTGAAATGGTTACATCACTTACAAAACTGTATGAAATGTACGATCAGACTATGAATCAGATTGAAATGATTCAGCAGAAATACGAGCAGATGCAGTTTTACATTGACAGAGCCGCTAACTGGCAATGGCAGAATATTCAATGGGATGGTGACCTTGATTTTCGTGATGAAATAACACAGGCAACAAAGCAGGTAAACCGTCAGCTTACTAACATTCGAAAAATTCGTAACTCCCTTACTTCTAATACTGTATCCTGGGGAGGACAATCTTTCAGTCTTGCATCTCTTGCAGGTGTTGAAATTGAAGGGCAGGGAAATCTTAAGGATTTTGTAAAAGAAGGCAATGATTATTATGCAGAAGGTTTTAGAAAGGCGGCTCAATATTTGGCAGAAGGTGTTCCTGAAAATGAAGCTCGTTATGTTTGGGCAAAATATGGTTTAAGTCCTGCTAATTATAATATGGTTAGAGAAGTTGAAAAAAAAGTAAAAGAAAAAGCCGGAACTCTTATTGCTTATGTTGAGGATTCTCCTGAAAAAAAAGAAATAGATGAAAAACAAATGGAAGTAATTGAAAATATTATGAAGATGCTTCAGCAACAGGGCGCAACTCCCGACCAAATTGCTTCTGTACAGGCTATGCTTCAGGAACAGACTATTTTCTCTTTGAAAGGAATTGAAACAAAGCTTGAACAGGCTATTGGATATATTGCATGGTATAATCAGCTTCTTGCACAAAAAGAAGAATCTGAAAAACAGTCAAAGATTGAAAAAATGCAGGAAGAAGAAAAAAACACAATTTCTTCATTTTTTTAATTATTTATAAATTTAGTTTTTAAGGAGGTAGTAGCTTAAAACTTTATTTAACAGATTAACTGGTTTCTTTTTGATTGTTGTATCACTATTTTTTGTTTCTTGTAGTTTTTTTTCTGATGGTGATTTAACTCCTGCCGTTGCTCTCGTTACTGAACTAAAATTAAGCAAACAAAAGTTTGATATTAAGGTCGGTAGCATCGATTATATCGAAGTAACGTATAAACCTGAACTTGCAGTTTATCTTCCAACGTTTACTTATGATGAAAATAAAATCGAAGTAACTGTACAACCAAATGGACTTGTAATAAAAGGATTGGAAGAAGGTCAGACTGAACTTACAGTTGCAAGTGGTTTTGCTTCTGCGACCTGTATTATTACTGTATCAGGATATGAACAAGGGTATGAAAAAGTTGTTGAGCCTTATTTGTATTCAAATACAAATATCATACAGCTTAGTCCTGGTATGTCTGAAAAAGTCTATGCTTCACTTTATGGTGGTGATGCAAGTGACATTAATAATTATACCTGGACTGTAGATGATTCTAATGTCTGTTCAATTTCGCCATCAGGACAATATTGTCTTATTAAAGGTGTTTCTGAAGGTTATACAAGAGTAAAAATAACTCATACTAAATCAGCTTATCCATATTATATGGGAGTGTATGTTTATAATGACCCTTCAAAAGCAACTTACATAACTACATCTGATAATATTATAACAATGAATCAAGATGATGCAGAACGTACTGTTACTGTAAGTCTTGTAAATGGACTTGAAAGTTCACAAGATAGTTCTTTCTCCTGGCAGGTTATTAATGAAGGCAACAGCGAAATACCTGTTACTGTAAACTGTAATGGTAATAAAGCAGTTGTAACTCCGAAGAAAAGTGGAGTAAGCGGAACTTGTACAATTAGAGTTACACATCCAGATGCAACTTATCCTTTGGATATTCTCTGCCGTATTATAACGATTGTAAAGAATGTTTATATTGAGCCTGATTTATCAATCGTAAATCTTAATGGTGCAAAAGAGGAAAGCCTTACTTCAAAACTGATGAATATAAACGTAAGTGAATATTCACAAAATGATTTTACTTATGAAGTTTTGAATACTGATGTTGCTTCAATTGTAGAATCTATAGGTAATGTTGTATATCTGAAAGGGTTAAAAAATGGTTCAACAAAACTCGTTGTCAGCCATCCAAAATCAGCATATACAAGAGAAGTTTTACTAATCTCTAGTGGTCAGCTTGTAGATGCTATAGACGCTTCCTGTTATATTACAACATCAGACAATTACATACGTACAAAAGTCGGCAATACTCCTTCGGAAGTAAATATAAGCTTAAGAGGTGGTAGAGAAGGTGATGAAAACAACTTTACATGGACTGTAAGAAGTTCTGCAGCGGATGGAAGTAATACTGATGTAATTGCACTTGATACACCTACTGGCGAGGTTGTATCAACAAGAGCAGCTGCACAAGTTTTCTCTTATGGAAAAGCATTTATAACACCATTAAAAGAAGGTACAGCCGTAATTGAAATAACACATCCAAAGATTCTTTATCCTACAGAAATCCTTGTAAAAGTTCTTCCTGAAACTGCCATTCTTGATGAACCTTTATATTTCAAGGGAGATGGTCTTGTTCGTGTCTTAAATGGTACATCTTGTGATTATACAGTTTCCCTAAATGGTAATTCTAAGAAGCCAACAGATAACCAGTCTATAAAATGGTCTATTGACGATGCAAGATTATCAGTAGTAGGAAATGAAGATAAGGCTAAAATTAGTGCGCCTTCACTTGGTGTTGGTTCAACAATTTCACATTTATCTATTTCACATCCAAAAGTTGAATATCCTAAATCAGTAGTAGTTCTTACAGCTGATGATGAAGTTACTTTAATGAACATGAAGGCTTTGTACACAGATAAGAATTATTATAATCTTGAAGTTGGTAGAACAATAACTTTTAATTGTGAAACAGTAGGTTTTGAAGCAACAGATGAAAATGGAAACTATGTTCCATATGATTTTAGTTTGTTTAATTGGTCAGTTGAACGGACTGGTATAATTGATATTCAGGTATTTGATTTAGACAAGAGGGTAGTTAGTGTTACTGCATTAAAAGCAGGTACAACTAAACTCACTGCTTCTTTTGAAGGTTATGAATGTGTATTTACAATAACAGTTTATCCTGTTGGAGCAATGCAGATTGACCCTGAAATCTATTTTACAACTACACAGAATGTAGTTTGCTTAAATCCAGGCACAGCTTCAATTGTAAAAGTTTCCGCAATAAATATGTCGTCATTACTCTGTTCTGAAATTGAGTGGAGAAACAGTGATGATTCTGTATGTTCTGTTGTAGGTAATGGAACTTCTGCAACAATAACCGCTATAAAAGATGGGGAATCTGTAATATCTGTTTATCATTCACAAAGCCAGAATACATTAAAGATTTATGTAAGAGTTGGTAGCGAATATGTAATGAAAAATACAACGCCTATATACATATCTGCACAAGATGTTATAACGATGCTTCGTGATGACGGTGCACAAAAAATACAGGCAGTACTTGTAAATTATAACGGGAATGATGGCGACCATTTTGATTTTACAATTGATAATACATCAGTTGCAAAAATCAGCGCAAAATCAAATAACGGTATTGCTTACGTATCACCTGTCGGAAGCGGACAGGCAGAAGTTACAATTACTAATACACTAACAGAGCTTACTAAAAAAGTTCTTATTATAGTTGGAAACAGTGCGGAAGAATTAGCAGGTCTTACATACCTTACTACTTCTAATAACGTTGTTTCTATCGGACAGGGAAAAACTCGTACTGTAAGTGTAAATGTTATAAACTCTGAGGATATAGTTCTTGACGGTTATTCCTGGACAAGTAGTGATTACAGTATTGCAGATGTTGTATCAAACGGCTCAACTGCTTCTATCAGGGCTAACAGTATTGGAACTGCAATTATTACAGTACGAAATTCTTCCTGTAAATATCCTCTTGAAATAATCGTTCATGTAGTTGACCCGATTACTGCAACTGCACATCCTTATATTCAGCTTAGTTCTAGTGTTTTGCTTCAGCAGGTAGATAATACGTACAGTTCCATTACTGCAGAACTTGTTGGTGGTACAGATGCTGATAAATCTTCATTTGTTTGGGATACGAATGATTCATCAATATGTACTGTATACGGTCAGAATGATGTAGGAAAAATTAAAGCTGTAAAAGAAGGCACAACTTACGTTACTGTTTCACATCCAAAAGCTGATTATTCTGCACAGTTACTAGTTGTCTGCGAAAAGAAATCTGAATCAGAATGTTATATATCTGTTCCTTCAAGTATCATTAATATGAAGCCAACAGATGATAGTACATCAATAACTGCATCTCTTATTAATGGAGATGTAAACGATAAATATAACTTCAAATGGTCACTTGATGTTTATGACATTATTGATTTCCAGTATTCTGCAAATGTATGTACTATTAAGCCAAAACAGTCAGGTACAACTACAATAACTATATCACATCCAAAAGCTGATTATGACCAGCAGATTATTGTAAACGTGCAAGAATATTCAACATTCTCTTTCCCATCTACAAATATTACATTGACACAGGGTGAAGTGAAATTTGTTAATATGCAAGTTCCAAATACTTCTGTAAAAACCCACATTGAATATTTTGTAAAGAATGAAAAAATCTGTTCTATATCTGGAACAAAACAGGTAGCACAGATTACAGGAATTGGAAGTGGTTCTACAACAGTAACTGCAAAACTGATCGCGACTAATACAGGTAGTGAGCAGGCATCTTCTGATATGATGGTTTATGTAAAAGAAAGAGAAGTTACAGACGCTTATATTACATCTACTTCAACAATCTACACAATCAATAAGGGTAAATCTCAAACTTTAACGGCTACAATTACAGGTACAGATATTACATCATCTGACCAGGCTGATTTAAAGTGGTCTACTTCTGATAGTGATATTGTTGAAGTTACAGGATTGAATACAAGCGGCTTTGTAAGAGGCAAATCTATTTATGTGACAGCAAAGCAGGCCGGTGAAGCAATAATTACCTGTTCACATGAAAAAGCTTCTTCAGTTCTTGAATTCTATGTTGTTGTTCCCGGCTCTGATAAAAAGATTGTAACATTGGATAAATCTTATATTACAGTTATTAAAGGTAGTTCAGGTTCTGCACTTACTGCAAATATTGAAAATGCAGAAAGTAACGATGATTATAATAAACTGCAATGGTCTTGTATTGGAGGAAATGGTGTAGACGGTTCATCTATTGCCCGTATAATGGGTAGTGGCAAGAATGTACAGATTTATCCTATTTCTCCTGGAGAAGTTATGGTGTACGCACAGTTACCTGATTCAGATTCTGTAGGACAGTGTACTGTTATCGTTCAGGCAGGCAAGAGCTTTACTCTTGAAAACTCAGGTGTAAAGGTAGCCCCTTGTCAGACTAAGACATTAAACTATAAAGTAAGTCCTTATAATGCAATCATTACCTGGATACGTAATAGTGAAGATGATTATTTTGACTATAAGGATTTAGGTTGCGATGAAAATGGAAACGGAAAGGTTGAAATTACAGGACTAAAAGAAGGGCAGGGGCTTCTTATGGCATCTACCGATGGAGGAGCTACTGGAAGATTAATAATTAAATGCGGTTGGTCTTACCTTTTCAATATTAAAGGAACAACATCATTTAATATTACTCCTGCAGATGTTCTGACTTATGATTATACTGTTTCTCCACCTGATGCAGAGATTACCGTTGAATCTCCATATTCAGATTATTTTATTTACTCTGTAGACCAGAGAGGTTCAGATGAATCTGTAGAAACCAGTGGTTCTAGTTATGGTACTATTACAATTACACCAACAAAAGAATGTGGTGATAAGATGGAAATTACCATAAGAGCCAAGAATAAATACAACGATGAAGTTGTTGGCGAAAAGGTAATAAGAGGATTCTGTAAGTACGGTAAACTACCAGCTCAGATAACTGCAGATTCAAGGACACGTGGTAGATGGTCTTCTTTGAATAACGGAGTTTTGACGCTCGGTGACGGTGAAGAATATTCTTTACAGGTTGGAATTAAAGGAAGTGGCTATAATGGACACATTGAAAAGGTAGAATTCAAATGTAATGATACTTCATTGTCTAGTATTATAAGTCAAACTTCTACTTCGGTAGGTAATGACCAATGCCTTTTCAAAATAAGTCATGGTGCAGATAGTATTTACAAAAAAGAAGGTTATACTATTAATCATCTTTATGTAGATAAGTCTTTTCCTACTTATGCTGATACCTTAAAGTATGCGTGGGCTTCTGGTATTTATCAACATAAAGAAGGTTGGTCAAATGAATTTACTTATAATAGTGGTTACTTTATTTTGGTAAAACCTGATACTAGTTGGGATAGGGTTTATTATGCACATATGAACCTTAATACTTCTATAAGTGGATATTCTACTGGTTGTTACGTGGGTAAGTTACTAAATCTTGATGGAGATGGAAATCTGATACAAACAGAGAATCTTCAAGAGCTTACTGATTATAAAGGTGTTTTTATGGAAAAATCAGAGCTTGAGAATAATCCTTGGCTTTATTGTCCTGGTGTGAATATTGGAAATCCAAATGTTACTATTGACCCACATATAATTACAAAGCACGTAGATGCCACTGCAACCACTTGGACTTCATCAGACGATACGGTAGTAGATTCTCGGCAAATAGGAACTATTGAAATAACCATTATTCATAATGGTAAGACAGAAAAAGCTGATTTAACGATTCCAGTCTATCTTGAAACAAGAAACTGTCCCTGCCAGTAGTCATTAATTAAAGTATAAAAAAAAGGGAGATCCCGTTGACGAGACCACTGAAAAAAGTCTCCGTTGGGAACTCCCTTTTTTTGTAGTTAATTTTACACAATATTAATTTTTATTGTTTACGGAACGTAAGTGTTTTATTGTAACCAAAATAATTAGTAAGTCTTAGTGTCTGTAAATCTGACGAAAATGAATACGTTGCTGTACATGAACTACCATGACCTGAAAAATAAATTCTATTTGCAGATTTTACTTCCCAATTAATTGTTGTAGAACCGCTACTTGGATATTGTGAATTTGATTGTAAACTAGTTCCATCTGAACGGAACTCAATTGTATCAATTAAATATTGGTCAGTTGTTACCCATGTTCCCAAAAATCGAGTGTCATGGGCAGCAACGGTATTTTCAACTGTAACTGTCATATAATTTGAAACGTAGTTTATGGCATTTGTATTTAATGCTTTGTTCCATATCCTGAATGTAATATTACCTGTTTTACCCGAATTATCAGGAATAATACTCATACCTTCTAAATACGGATGTATTCTAAGATTTAAGTTATTAGGATTACCATTTTCTGCAATGTCATATCCAAACTCATCTTCGCCATTCCTCATACATTTCCAGGTATTTAAATCTTCTCCTTCGATATAAACTACGCCCGTTGGATTATTTAAATTTAAGGTATGTGTTGCAGGTAGTATTCGTAATACACGTAGTTCTGGTGTATTTGAAGGACTTTGTGGTGAGGTAGGTGTTGAAGGACTTGTTGGTGTTTCAGGATTTGTTGGTGTAGTAGGTGTAGTTGGATTTGATGGTGTAACTGGTGTTACTGGAATAACAGGTGTATTACTTGGTGTATCACAACCTGTAAAAGTAGTAAAAAGAATCAATGTTGCAATTTTTAAAATTATAAATGAATTTTTTTTTTTCATATTTTATAGCACTCCTATAATTAATCGTCGGAGCGCAGGTCTGCGCTCGATTATTATTCTGCGATGAACCAATTTATAACTGGCAAAACGTCTTTTAATTTTCTTATAAGTGCAGGAGAAATAATGTTTCTTCCGTCAAGAAGATGTCCGAAATTTTGCAGATATAAAAGGCTCTTGTCACCAAAATTCTCAGTACAAAATTTTCCGAGTAATTTGTTGTTACGAAGTTGTTTCAACTTCTTAAAGTTTAAGCTTTTTGTAATATCTGTTACATATCTTTCCTTTGGAAGCGGCTCGCCTTTTTTGCCTTCGGTTTTCAGGTAAAACCAGTCCGTAGGTTCCACATACGTTAGCATTGAATATATGAAATTCAATGAAGGGGTTATATATTTTCCGGTGGCAACTTTCATAAGATAACCAACGGAAAACTGTTGATTTAGCTTTTCGTTCCAGAACTCTGTTATTTTTCTTTTATCACAAATATCTAATAAATACAACTGTCCGAGCGATAGCTCAGACCTGTCTACATACAATTTTGCCATAATACAGCACCTTTTAATCAGTATAACTGATTTTCCAAGTAATCGCCATATTCAACAATATGATTGCACCATGAAAGACTTAAAGGTTCTAAAAAGCGAAGCGAATATCTGAAATATCCGCTAACGGCTGATTCCGCGCTTATTACAATGCCAGGTAATTTAAGCTTTTCTTTTTCAAAATCACAAATTAAAGAAGCTTTGTCACCAATTTTAATCATAGAACGGTTTCCTGTAAGCATTGCACCGTGGATAGAAGCATTTGAAATAATACACTTTATAGCGCTGTTTGCAAATAACAGATTTAAGTCAGGTCTTGCAAGTCCGAAAGTATTCCAGTTGTTCATTCCTATATCATATCGAAATTCCCTGCGACTATCAGACTTTCTAAGAATATCGTTAATAATTGTAAGTTCCTTTTCAAAGTCCTGCGGAAGTGGATCTTCAAAGAAAAGTGTATAACTGTTGTTCATAGAAAAATCTTTAATCACAGATACAAATATTTCTATTCTGCTTTTTTGCAAGGAAGTTTTATTTTCAGTATCTATTGTCAAAATTCCTTTCTCCGGAAGCTCGTTTCCACAAACTACAGTTGTCTTTTCTGTTGTAAAATTTTCAGGTCGCAGTATTGTTGTTATGCCGCCGAATGAACGAAAATAAATATTCTTGATATTTAATCTTTCGAAGAATTCTTTTGATACCATTTTACTTCCTTCTTGTATTTGATTTTATAATTATATCTCTTGGTAAGAGTTTCAATATTGTATGAATTGTTTTTACCTTTTTTGCAAAGATATGCAAGTTGCCAGAAATAAGAAACAGGAAGCTTGTATACTTCTCCTTCTGTTTTCTGATTCAAATAGTCCATAACCCTTTTAAATCGGTCAAAGCTTCTTCTTCCTTCTAAAATTGAAATTATAGAAAACTCTTTATTTACATTATAAAGACTAAAAAGATTTTTTCCACAGTTTTCTTTACCGCAACAAATATAAATTCTTGCATGATAAGGAAAGTGGTAATAAAGAATGAAAGGGTAGTTGTCGTCTAGTGTTATTTCTGTTTGATTATTTTCTCTGTGTTTTGAAACAAAAACACCTTCAGCGAAAATGTGATAATAATTATCTTCTGATGGAATCAAAACAGAAATCATTAATTAAATAATAAATAATACTAGACATATAGTCAAGTTAGAGTTATATTATATGTATCAGAGTGCTGTAAGGAGATTTTATGAGTGATGTTAATACATCAACAAAACCTGGCACTACTGCGCCTAAGAAAAATCCGTACAAAGAAGCTATCCTCAACAACTGCACTGCGTTTCGTGATGCAAACGAAAATGGTACTGCCTGCTATCTTGGCGGAACAGAAAGAGATGGTAAGCTTGTAATCAAAGCTGAAAAGCCTATTACAAATGCCATTAACGGAAATGAGATTAAGGGAACAAATCAGCTTATTCTGCAGAACTCTTTTAAAGCTGCAGGTCTTAAAGACCGTGAAGTAGTTGTTTTTGAACAGGCTGAAAAGAATGGAATCCTTATCAGAAAGAACAGTCCTTATGTAAACATTACACTTCCAACTTCTTTCAACAAGGAAACAAATTCCTGGAATCCGAATCTCATAAGAGAATTCCCAAAATCAAGTTGTTTTGTTCTTGATAAAGACGGAAAGCCAATGTCACCTGCAGGAACTTTTGCACTTGCAAAAGAAAACTCTGAACGCTTTTCAAAAGTGAACAAAAACAGAGCCTTTGCTCACAATGAAAAAACAACACCTGAACAGAGAGATAAGCTTCTTGAAAACAATGCCTATGAGCATAAAAGAGCCATCGATTATCTTACTGTTACTGGCGGAAATGTTGAAGAATACAGAGCTAAGAATGTTCAGGAAACAGAAAGAAGTTTTCTTGAGAAAATCGAAGCTCGTAATCCGGATGTTCCAACTCTCGACCAACAGAAGGGAAGGGCGCTTGCAAGTGAAAAACGTCTTGAAGCATACAAGAAAGAACACGCAACGGAAACTCCTGTAATTGATGCAACAAACACACATGACCCAGTTGATTATGTCGGCAAGTATATGGCCGCCTGTAAGCTCGAAGCTGAATTTGTTACAGACAAAGAATCTCAGAAAGAAGTGCAGAGCCGCATTTCTCAGAACCTGCAGAAAAACTTTGATGAAAACAATTATGATTCTGCCTTTACCTTTGGCGCTGAATGTGAGGAACGTGCGAAAGCCGTTATTTCTGATTTTCGCAAACAGTCTCGCGAACAGCAGAGAGGTATCACAAACGAACGACCTATCGTTCAGGAACGACCCGATCAGAACATAGAAATGACACTCTAATCAAAAATCCTCTTGTTTTGTCCTGTTGGAAATTATCTGCATAGTTTTATAACTGTGCAGATTGTTCCTGCAGGATTTATTTTTTTTTTTAGTCAAAGGTAAAGAAAATGGCAGATATAAAAGATTTAAATTCATATACATTTCCTAACGGACAAAAATTAATTGATCTGAAACGTGAAAAATTTGATTTATTTTTCACTAAAGGACATTCTTCAATCAGTATTGTAAAAGATTATTCAACTAAAGAAGAAGCAAGAATGCTTGAAGATTCTTTTAAAAAAGTTGAACAGAACTATGAAAACTACAAAAAGAATTCATCACAAGAAAATAAAGAACAACTTTTTAAGAGCTATATAGATTATGATGTTTATACACGTTTCATTGTTGCAAATCATACGAAGCCTAATTTTGTAGAAATTATTAAAAATCAGACTGGTGAATATATATATGATAAAAATGTTGTTAATTATCCTGAGGGATATGATGATTGGCTTAAAAAGAAAAATCAGGAATTGGACAAACAGATTCAACAACAGAACTTGAAAGAACAGGAAAAAGAAGAAATCATAACAGTACAGGCGGCAGTTGCATCTGGACTTTCTTATGAAGAATGGGAAGAAATGCTTGATGATAATCAGAAGGCAGATGAAATAATTGAAAAGATGCAGGCTAATGGTGGATTGAGTGAAGCCGCAATAGAAGCTGAAATGAAAGCACAAGAAAAACCAAGAGCTGATTATTTAGATGCGGATGGAAATCCTCACTGGAATAATGAAGAAGAAATTGACGAGCCTTTTGATATGGCAGGTTATGAATATGATGAATATATCCATTCTGATGAGTTTATTGAAAAGTTTGGAGATTGGGAAAAGATAAATAGGCTTGAAAAACTTGAAAATCAACAGATTATACAAGTAGATTCGACTATTATTGATAATGGTAAAGATATTACAAAAGAAATAAGAAATCTTCGTAATAATCCGACTAAAGAAAATGTAAAAAAATTACGTGATATAGGTCAATCAATCGGGGCTAAGTTCTTGAATACTCCTTTTGAAAATTTAGATACAAATGAATCAATGATTTTTGTTAATAATACAAAAATACAGGAAACTACTTCACATCATATAAAGGATGCTGGCGTTATTGAATCAATATATCATCTACCAGAACTGATAAAAAATGGAATTCTTATACAAGAAATTCTTAATGAAGATAAGGAAAAACATCCAGAAATTGAAAAGTATCAATATTTAATAAATGGTTTTAAAGTAGAAGATGAAGAATATACTGCAAAAACTGTAATTTCAATTGATAAACAAGGGCGAAAGTTTTATGACCAGAGATTATCGTCAATTGAAAAAGGTAACCTTATAGATTTGTTAAAAAGAGAAAGCGATTCCAAAAACTTTTCCCGACTGACAAAATCGGGGGAATTTGAAACCGCTCTATATAATTATGATACAAGGCTATTTCGAGTTTGTCAAATCCCTCAATTTAATTTTTTGGAACGTAATGAGGTAACAGGAAAATGGCAGCCTACAATGGAAGCTTCAAATAAAATCAAAACAGACACATTAGTTCTAACAAAAGATTCTGAAGGAATTGAATTATTAACAGATACAGAAACAAATATTACCTATGGAACTAATTTAAGCGGTTTTATAAAAGCAATAAAAGAATCAAGAGAAAAGTCAAAAAATATTGCTTATAAAAATTCAAATAAATCTCTTGAAGATGAATTAGATAACTTAAAACAAACACTCCAAGAAAAAGATAAAGAACTCGATATTTGGACAGCTAAAGCTGAAGCTGATAATAAAACAATACAAAATCTAAATAAACAGCTTGAACAGGAAAAAGCCTATCATACTTCCAGTTGCGTTATAACAGTTCCACAGCGTGATTCAAAAGGTAATATCAAAAAAGACAGTCATGGAAATCCTCTAACAATAACACTTAACTGTTCTGAAGGAACATATGGAGCATTATCAAAGCTGTCTAGTAAAGTTGTCGATTTGACATTTGAAAACAATAAGCTTCGTGAACAACTGAATCATCAAAATAATATTTCACAAAAATCTCCTTCAGATGATGAATGGGGAAGATAAAAGCGCAGACCTGCGCTCAAAGGAGTTATTTATGAAACCAACATTTGAACAGTTAAAGAAATTTATCGAAAAGATTCTTCCGGAAGGAAAGAAGCTTTCAGACAAAAAAATAAAAGAGATTGCAGAAATATATTCAACTGCAACAAAAACAAAATAACCAGGAGTAAACTTATGAAAATTGAACTTATCGAAAATACAGAATTCGGCTTTTATAATATTAAATTTGGCTCTAGACCTGATTATGAACATAATGCTGATATGCTCAATGAGCTTAAAGCAAATGGCTGGGCATGGAGCAGACACAACGGTGTTTGGTATCCTCGTACAACAGATGCTAAGGCAAAGGCGAATACTTTTGCGGCCGAGTTCGCAAAGAAATATAACGAGCCTGAGAAATCATTCGGACAGGAACTTTTTGAACGTACTCAGCGCATTGACCAGTGGAAGAAAGAACATCTTCCGCAGGAACAGAACACCGAGCCTGTAAAGGAAGAATCTAAGCCTGTTGAACTCAATGACAATCAGAAGAAAGTTTACGAGCTTTTGAAAGCTACGAACAATTTTTCTGAAAATCAGATTTTAGAAATGGTGTCTAAAATAGATACTGCATATCAAACGGAGAACTTTAATATTCCTGAATTGTCCTGGGAAGAAATTAAAAGCTTTATTCACGCTGATGATTCATTTGATTTAGCAAAAGACCTGCGTGATTTATACAATCCAAATATTTCAGATACCTATAACAAAATAAATATTGTTTACAACTATCTTCACGATTACGTGGATTTTGATGTTCTTGGGGAAAATCAATATGAGAGTAGCGCAGACGCAGAATATCATACAATGCGTGAATCTATACGTCATGATATTTTACAGCCTGTTTGTGAAAATATCGTAATGGGCAGATACAGTGATTTTTTTGATATGCAGGAAGATTTTATTTCCAGACGAGAAGAAAAGATAGCTGATATTTCAAAATCATATATGGAAAATCCAGCTATCAAAGAGCAGTATATCGGAATGAAGCGAGCAGAGCTTATTGAAAAAGCTCCGGAAATGCTCAAAGGTCGTGAGTTTAATTCCTGGATTTTCAATATTGATAATGACGGACATTTCCTTTTCTACGAAAGCAATGGTTATCTTAAATCAGAATATCTTAATGATGATAAATACAATTCAGTAAAAGATTTTCTTTCTCAGGTAGAAGAACTTGATTTGCTTGAAGAAAGTTCTAAGCAGTTGAAAGAAGAATACACAAAAATGCACAGTCTTTTGGAAAAGCCGCCAGTACAGATACAGGATGAACTTATTGCAAAAGAAGTTGAAGAAGAACTTGCAAATGCAGATGAAAGAATTGATACATCAGTTTCTGAGTATAATGACCTTGGAATTGATACACGTACAGGCGAGCCTTGGAACGGAGAAGAAAGTGAAGATGTTTTTGAACCTGAAATACAGGAAGAAGGATCTACTGAACTCACACAGGCAGACCTGGATAACGCAACAAAAGTTATTCCTGAGAAACAGTATCAGTTTATGCTCGAAAATGCTGCAGGTGAAGAAGCAGAATACTTCAAGAAAAAGCTCAAAAATATGGCAACAATCTGCGCAGATTTGCAGAAACATTCAAATAAAGAAAATGTAAACAAAGATGGTTCACATCCTTGTAAACTTCATTATTTCCTTGGTAACTGCGACTGGTATATTTCCGAGCTTGATAATGACGGAATCGGCTTTGGCTACTGTATTCTCAATGGCGACCTTTACAATTCAGAGTGGGGCAGTGTAAATGTTTGCGGTGATTCTACTTATGAACAGCCGCTTACAAAAATGTCTATCAATGTTCCAATCCGTATAAACGGTTCAGAGTTCCACCGTTCAGTATCACCTGAGCTTGATCTTCATCTTGATGAAGATACAACAATCGAAAGAGAGCTTTATAAACTCGACAATGAATACTTTGCTGATTACAAAAAATATGCAGAAAAAAATGAAAAAATACTTGCAAAATCATCAGAAGTAAGCATAAATATTATAGAAGAAACTAATCAGGAATTGGAGGTTGAAAATGGCAGTAAAACAGATATTGGATATGAACGACGAACTGGTATTTCCAGTGGAAGCAATCCTAATCAAGGACTGGAAGAACGAGGAACGAACTCAGATAGGGGAAGTGATACCGGAAGAGGACAACGTGTACTACATAGCGAGAGAGAAGAAAATGGTAGCCTGGAAAACTCCGAAGGAATTTCTGAACTGCACACTGTCGGACGGGAATCTGAAATCAGTGATTTACATATCGAAGAAATCCAATCCGGCAATAATGAAATCTTACACAGCGAGAGGAGCCTTGAAACAGGCAATTCAGATTTGCAACAAACAGGGATGGAAAACGGACAGATTCCACATCGAGTGCGCACTGTCGAACCTGAACATGGAACTGGAGTAAATCCAAACGAAAATACTTCCTCAGAGCCATTACATGGTAATGAGGAAGTTATTGAAAAAGAAAATGAGTTGTTCGGCAATAAGGAAACTCATACTCTTACAAACGGTACACAGTCTTTTGAAATGTCATTCTCAAATAAAAATGTAGAAGCTCTCAAAGAACGCTATGAAGAAGTAACAAAAGAAAATGAAATTGAAGCTGAATACAAGATTATGCAGGAAATCTCAAAAGGACTTACTCCTGATGAAATTAAACTTAATCTTGATAAATACAGAGAAAGCCTTGACTATGCTCAGGAAAAGAGTATGGAATCTTGGGAAGATTACTATGCTCGCAATACAACAGGCTTTGATACTCCACAGACTGTTGCTGAATTCCGTCAAGCCTACGAACACAATAAGAAACAGTTTGACTATGATGTAAACAAATATACAGGTTGGATAAAAGCACTTGAAGAAGTTCAAACCCAAAATATCGATCATAAAGAAGAAGCTTCAATTCAACTTAATTCAAAGAAAGACATTAAGGCTATTCGTGAACAGTGCAGAGAAATCTTACAGAAGCCTGATTCTGAAATTACAGAAGCAGATAAAGCTATCCTGTCACAGTACGAAGGTGCAGGTGGAATCAAAGAAGATAACCGTACTGTTTCCGGCATTTTGAATGAGTTCTATACTCCAAATAACCTTGTTGAAAAAGTATGGCAGATTGTAGATACATACGCTCCTGGTGCAAAAACTGTTCTTGAGCCTTCTGCAGGTGTGGGCAAGTTTGCAAATAATAGACCTAACAACGAGTTTACAATGCACGAGCTTGATGAAACTTCCGCTAGAATCAATAAGATTCTTCACCCTGAAGCAAACGTAATTCAAGGCGCATATCAGAAGCAATTCTTCGATGCAGGCGAACGTATTCACACACCCGGGCAGAAAGCAAAGTATGATGTAGTTATCGGAAATCCGCCTTATGGCACATACAACGATAAATACAAAGGACTTGGTGAGGGTAAAGAGTTCGACCGTTACGAGGAATACTTTATTTCAAAAGGCTTGGATGCTCTCAAAGATGAAAACTCTGTAATGGTTTTTGTAGTACCATCTGGATTCTTGAACACAGCAAGTGACAAACAGAAAGAAATTATTGCTGCAAAAGGCAGACTGATTGATGCCTACCGATTGCCAGTAGGAACATTCCCGACAACTGAAGTTGGTACTGATATTATCATCATGCGTACTTGGGAAAAAGACCGTAAAATAATTATGGAGAATGGGAAAGGAAATGCTGCCTATAAACAAGCTTCACTTGATGAAGCAATCGAACTCATCTCGGATAATATTTCCAACGGTGAATGGTTTAAGCAACATCCTGAAAAGATACTTGGTGAAGTAAAACAAAAGACAAACCGTTTCGGAAAATTGGAAGATGTTGTAGTAGTTCATGAAGGTCTTACAGTCCAGGACGAATTGAATAAAATTGATAACTTTGTTGAGGGTATAAACAATTCTCGCAAACTCAGAACCTATTCTGTTTTGAATAAAGACAAAATAAATGAGCTTACAGAAGTTACTCAGGAAGAGTTTAATTCAATTATTGATGCACTTTATAATCAGCCAAGTCCAGATTATAAGTCAATTCCGTCAATAATTAAACTACCACAAATAAATCAAACACTTGCACAAAAACTTGGTGTTGAAAATGCTAATTTCTTCATGCGTTCAGAAATTGCCCATGTAAGACCTCAACGAAAAGGTAATTATGACCAGGCACTTCGTATAGATGAAATGAAAGGTATGCTTAATTTCCTAAAGTCATGTCAGACTGCTTATATTGATAATGATGAACGTCATCAGAATTTTATACTTGCCGGATTGGATTCACAAAATAGTAATAAAACAAACAAAATTGTATTTAATAAAGACGAGAATGGAAATTATATTGTAACTATTGGAAAAGTTGATTCAGTAGAATTTAATGGTGGAAAATATAGTAGAGTGGCGGTAGGATTCGAACCTACAATATTGCGCTCCAAACTAGAAGTTTGGAGTCCAATCGCTACCATGTTGCGATCATCAACCACTCCACTTGATTCAACTATACCACAACAAACAGAAAAGTCAAGTCAAATAATTGCCCCTGCACCAGTTCAGCCTGAACAGACGCAGAGCGTTTCTGATCAGTCTGAAACAGTTGCAGAAGAAATTGACGACCCTACAAAACGTCTGTATGAAGATCCAGACGGTGTTTTCAAAACAAAACATCAGCTTACAAGAGAAGAATTTGCAAAGTTCTATACTGGTGCAAACTTTACTCAGGAAGATTACAACATTTGGGGAGCTACAGACTGGAAAGGCAACGTTGATACATCAAAACTTACAGAAGCAGAACTTTCTTATCTCAAAACAAGCGATAACTATGTAGAAACAAACGAAGGTGTTTACACAAATGCTATGCTTTATGCAACTGGTAATATCTATCAGAAGCTTGATGAACTGGAAGAAAATAAAGAAAACTTATCTTCTGAAAGCTACGAAAAAGCAAAAGCAATTCTCACAAATGCAATTCCAAAAGTTGTACCTATCGAAAATATCAAGATAGACGCACTTTCTCCGCTTGCTCAGGAATTCAAAGTACAAACAAAAACACTTGATATTCGTATGCAGGGCTACAATTCTCAGTTTATTCTCTCAGACCAGGCTCTTGTAAATTATCGTGGACTTCCACCATTTATTAAGAAGTCAGATAATGAATGGGTAATTAGGTGTAAAGGTGAGGATTTTGCAAAGCCGCAGGAAGGTATCGCTTCTTACGAGCTTGTAGATATAAGCCTTACAAAAGAGCAACTGCAGGGAATGGTAAAAGCACATCTTTTCGCACAGCAACAGGAAATAAGCCACAAGAAGTTTGATGATCCTGAATATAAAGGAAAGGTAATATGTCCAAAGTCTGAAGTTTCTGATATGCAGAAAGAACTGCTCAAATCAAATGGTATCTCTGATAACGATTTGAAAAAAGTAACGAAAGAAAACTTCAACGAACTTCTTTGTGATGGTGAAAAACCAATTTTGAAGAAGAAATTGCCACAACCAAAACAGTTGAAGCAGGAAAATAATCAGAAGCTTCTTCCAAGTACAACAATCGAGATAGCCGAAGATACAGACTTCGATTATGTTTATTGAATGAAAGTTCTTTAATTGTTTCAGGAAAGAATCCACCGAGCGCAGACTTGCGCTCGGTGGATTTTTATTTATTTCCAAATCTCTTGAAAGTTCATTTTTCCGTATAAAACATTCAATACGAAAACTTTCTTTTTGTTCGTATCAACAATATAAAAGATTTCATAATTCCCGACTGGAAAGTGTCTTAGACCTTTACTGCACCAAGGTTCATATTCATGTTACCTACCAAGTAATTCGTCAAAAAACTGTTTTGCAGGGCGACTTTTACCTTCGAGCATTTCATTATAAGATTTCTGTATTTTAGAATCAAACTGCTCTTTTGTCATTTTACTCAGGTTAATAGAATCAGGAACAGGTTTATAATCATATTTTTCACAGAGATAATCAATATAATCATTTACCTGTTGAATTAATTGAACAGGTATAGTTCTTGTAAGAATAGCAGTATCAGTATTATTATTCATATCAGCACTCCATAAATAATATAACACACAAAAAGAGTTTTGTGCAATTATTAGAAACTTATTTGATGGTGATTACAGTTTCGATAAGAACTTTGAGAATGATGTAAAACTAAATCTTGAGAAAGCTGGTATAGCTAATGATTTCTTGGAATCCTTTTTGAATTATGTATTTGAAAGGACTCAGGATGCGAAGCCTACAAAATCATTCGAAGGATTTTATAGGAGTTTAGCACTTTCAAAATCTGTAGCAAGAGATTTTAGACTTAGCAGACAGTCTACTATTCAAAGCGAAACTACAAATGGGATTGTATTTATCCAATGTCCTGTATGTGGAAGCAGTTTCAATGAGTATGATTTCTATTGCCCTGTTTGCACTCTAACTGTCACAGCTATAAAAAATCATGATAAACAAGAGATTCAAATTCATTCAAAACTTTTTCATATGTCTGAAACTGAAAAAGAACAATATGAGAATAGCTATCGTGAGTTTACCAAAAAAATAAAAAAGGAAACAGGACGGTCTTTTTTAAGACCAAAAGAAAATCTTCAATTCTATAAACAATACGGACTAATCAACTAAAAGGAGTACTAATATGAAAATAATAGATGATGTAATAACAAGATTTCTGAAAACTGAAAAAATTAGATGGGTAGATATATCACAAGTAAAAGTAGATAAAGAGTTTAAATCTATTTTTCCACAAAAAGAAGCGGATGTTCAGAAGATTGCTGGTCATACAAGTCTTGCCATGACGGACCATTATACAAGAGCTGCAATTCCTGAGATGGTTGAAGCTGTAAAACCGGCTGTGGGGCTGCGAACAGGTTGTTTGAGTAAAAATTATTGTATAGTCTGATATACAATCTTTACTAATTTTTGTTTATTAGACTATACAATTTATTTTTTTGAGGTATAATATGAATATGATGATAGATTATACAAACCTGATTGAAATATCAGCTAAAAAAATAAGGAATACAAAAGAAACCTTTGTAAGATCCATTGATAAAAAAATAAACTGGGATTCTCGATTAATTGGAATTAAAGGTGCCAGAGGTTGTGGAAAAACAACTTTGCTTCTTCAGCATTTAAGAAACAATCATATGGATTTAGTTTCTTCAGGAAAAGCTCTATATGTGAGCCTTGATAATATCTGGTTTGCAAAAAACTCATTGCTAGACCTTGCAGAATCGTTTTCTAAAAATGGTGGAAAAATCCTTTATTTAGATGAAGTTCACCGATATGAAGACTGGCCTATATACATAAAGAATATTTATGATGATTATCCTGAACTACAGGTTGTTTTTACAGGTTCTTCACTTCTTCAGATTCTTGATGCACGTGCAGATTTAAGTCGACGCCCTGTAATGTACAATATGCAGGGACTTTCCTTTAGAGAGTTTTTGAATATAAAAACAGGAAATGATTTCCAGGAAATACCGTTAGAAGAAATCTTGCAAAATCATACAAAACATGCTTTGGATATCTGCAACAAAGTAAGACCTTTTGAATATTTTGATGAATACCTAAAAACAGGCTATTATCCTTTTTTCATGGAAGGACTTGATACTTACTACATGAAACTTGAAGAAACTGTAAATATGATTCTAGATGTAGAGCTCCCACTTTTAAGAAAAATTGATATAGCTTATGTTTCAAAAATCAGAAAGCTTCTGGCTATAATCGCTGAAAGTTCTCCGTTTATGCTAAATACTTCAAAGCTGTCTGGTGCTATGGAGTTAAACAGAACAACATTACTCGCATATTTAAAAAGCCTTACAGATGCAAAACTAATCGATTCTTTATTCAAGGATTTAAAAGGTGTAAGTTCACTACAAAAACCGGATAAAATCTTCCTTGAAAATACAAACCTGATGTATTTATATCAGGGCGAAAAGGTTGATGAAGGAAACGTTAGGGAGACTTTTTTAGTCAATCAGCTTTCTTATAATCAGACAGTAGAATTCTCTGAATTAAGTGATTTCTTTGTAAATAGCAAATACACAATTGAATGTGGTGGAAAAAGCAAGACAGGAGAACAGATAAAGACACTAGAAAATGCTTTTGTTGCTGCGGATGGAATTGAGACTGGAAGTGGATCCAAGATTCCATTGTGGTTATTTGGATTCTTGTATTAATTGTTTTTTTTTGATCCATGCCCTGTTGAGAAGATATTCAGCAGGGCTTTTTAATGTCACAAAAAGTATATACTTTTTGTGACATTAAAAAGGTTATTTTTCCAACTTTGTTTTCTCGACATATTCGAGATGTTCTAGTCGCATAAGTTCATTAAGGATATTTTTTGCGAGTTGTTGTCTATCTGGAGAATAATTGTCTAAACAATATAATTCGTTTCTAAATTCCAAAGCCAAATCATATAAATCTTTTTCAAATGGTTTTGAATATTTGTCAGAAGAAGGAATTAAGACTTCTCCCCCTGTGATTATAAATTGTATTGTAGTATTAAGATTCTGTGCCCATTGGTGAAATAATTTCTGATCTAACTCACGTCTTCCTTTTGCCCAATTATAAAGCTCTTCATACAAAACATATCCATCACCAAAGTAATATTTATGCAATTCTTTAAGAAGAACTTCATTGTTTAAGTAGCCCTCAGAAAAACGATTATCCTGATCTTTATATTTGTTGCCAAGTGCTATATAAATACGTCTACGAACAGCCATTCTAGACCATTCTCTCATATGGCTAAGAGTTTTGTGCATATAAAAAACCGAGCGCAGAACTACGCTCGGACTAATTAGAATAATTAATTTTTCAAAACTCTAAAAACATCATTAGAAACATTTTTTGATTTTTCAATCAAAGGTTTTAATTCTGATAATGTTGGTCTTGTATAATACTCAGTCATTTCCGTTGAATTATGACCAACAAGTTTTCTTACATCTTCAACTGGAAGCTCAGTTCTCATACGTGTTACATAAGTAAAACGTAAAGAATGAGGAACAAGTTTTCTTGTTGCATCAGGATTTAGATTAAGATTTCTAACAATACTTGTAAAGGTTCTATATAATCTGTCTTGCGAAATTGGCTTATTAGAGAATGTAAACATTAAATCATCAAAAGCAAGATGCCGTTGAAAAATATAATTAGAAACTTTAAGAACGCATTCATCAGTAAGAGGAACTACTCTATATTTTTTTTCATTCTCATTACCTTTTTTATTATAATTTGTTCTAAAACCATTCTTCTTGCAAAAACCATTTACCAAAAGATATTGTTCCTTAAAGTTAAATTGATTTACTTTTAATCCTCTTGCTTCTCCAAGTCTTAGACCGCAGGTTGCCGTTATGTAAAATAATAAATATTCCTGGTAATCATTCCAAAGTTTTAGATCAAATATTTTATTCAGTTCTTCAGCAGAAAAAATATCTGACTGTCTGCTATTTCTGGCAAATCTTTGAAACTGAGGTTTTGTAACAGGCTTATCACAACACCATATAGTTTCATCGTATATATTTCCAAACGTTTCAAGATAAAAATTTTTCCAGCTTCCTGAATGTTTATCAAGTAAAAGATATTGCTCAATTTCAGAAATTCTTAAAGTATTGATTGAACATTCTCCCCATTTTTGAATTATCAATTCAATGTGTTGTCTTTTCTGTAAACGAGTTTCTTCTGAAATATGACGACCAAAGCTTTCAAGACGTTTTAGATGTTCACTTTCAGGTAAATACATTTCAGCCGCAATATTTTTAATCAAATACTGATTATTATTTAAAATTTGAAGTCTTGCAACAAAATGCTTTGCTTCAATTTCTGTATAACAATCTTTACAAATTCGTTTATGCTTCTTTCCGGTTTCAGAATCGAAATAAACATAAAACCACCTTGTTACGATTTCCCCATTTCGTAATACTTTTTCCGATAGAATTTTCATACTAAACTCCTTTGTTTTTATACAATTCATAATAACTATGAATTATTTTCTCAAAGGATTTAATTACAGAAGGTGAAAGACTTATCAATTCTTTATATAAGGGAAGGTATTGTCTTATATAATTATCTTCAGGCTTACCAGTAACTAAATATTCCAAAGTAACGTTTAATTCTTTTGCAATTTTATAACCAATATAAACGTTTGGAATACATTCCTGATGATTTACATATGATAAGATAGTTCCATAAGGAACTCCTATCCTACCTGACAATTCTTTTAATTGTATATCTTGATATTCTAATTCATTTTTTAAATTATATTTAAAACTCATATTAAGAATATATCATTAAGAAACAAAAAAAGATTGACAAAAAGAATATCTTACTGTAATTTTTATGTTAACGAACAAAAGTTCTTGTTTTGTAGCGAAAAATTCACTAAAAACAAGAACTTAGTGCCATAACAATAATTATATTTCTTTGTGTTAGAAAGAATTAAGTCGGGCAAGAGGGATTTGAACCCCCGACATCCTGGTCCCAAACCAGACGCGCTACCAGCTGCGCTATTGCCCGTTGCGTGATTAATAATATATACTTTTTACGAGAGTTAATCAAGAGCAAAAGTGCAAAAAATCAAAAAAATTATTTTTTTATTTTCTGGTAGAAAAGCCGTTAATCATATCCGAAACCTATTTTGTTGCTGAGAGGTTTCTGTCTGATGCTGTGGCTGTAGCTTTTGCTATAATTTTTATATCGAGCAGCTTTATCTGCAATTGGGATTCCCTGATCAGCACATAAGGCAACACCTGTGTTAATAATGCTATAGGCAGCAAAAAATCCATTATTGTACTTGATAATAGTATAAAAAGTCCAAATACGATGATAAATCGAGTAGTAAAGAGTGCATAAAAATAGACCTCGTTGTATTTTTTTATTAATTATATTTAACAACGAGGTCTATGCTTTTTCAAATAAATTTATTTTTTTTGATTAGATATCTGTTCCTTTTTCTTCGTTTTTCTTCTGAACATAAGCAATGAATTCTTCAATCTTCATTGTCTTCTGTTCAAGCCCGCTGTTCTGGCGGAAGCGGACGGTTACAGTACCTTCCTTCTGTTCATTTTCACCAACAATCAGGATGTAAGGAGTTTTATGTTCCTTTGTGATTGTCTTGATCTTGTTTCTCATGTTGTCATTTGAAAGATATGCATTAGCACGGATATCTTCCCCAATAAGTGACTCATATACCTTCTTAGCATAATCATCAAAATCATTAGAAACAGGAACAATTGCAGCCTGCTCAAAAGCGAGCCAGGTAGGGAAGTTACCTGCAAAGTTTTCAATGAGGATTCCAAGGAAACGCTCGAAAGAACCCAGAATAGCGCGGTGAAGCATAACAGGGTGATGCTTCTGGTTGTCTGCACCAATGTAAGTAGCGTCAAGGCGTTCTGCACTTGGCAGCTGATAGTCTACCTGAATTGTACCGCACTGCCATTCACGGCCGATGCAGTCGTAAAGCTTAAACTCAAGCTTTGGACCGTAGAAGGCACCTTCACCAGGCTGAATCTCATATTCAAGGCCTGCTTCATGACAGGCATCAGCGAGTCCTTTTTCTGCTCTTTCCCAGGTTGCAAGGTCACCAACGTGATCTTCTGGCATTGTAGAGAATTTTACTACAAGGTCATTAAAGCCAAAGTCGTGGTACACCTGCTTCAATAGCTTACAGAACTTTGCTACTTCAGGACCAATCTGCTCTTCTGTACAAAGAATATGAGCATCATCCTGAACAAAACCGCGAACGCGCATTACACCGTGAAGAGTTCCGCTTGCTTCGTTTCTTACGTCGTGACCAAACTCTGCAAGGCGGAGTGGAAGGTCCTTATAAGAACGCTGGCGGCTCTTGAAGATTTCAAGGGCTCCTGGGCAGTTCATAGGCTTAATAGCGAACATACGTTTTTCAGATTCAGTGATAAACATGTTCTGCTGATAGTGTCCCCAGTGACCAGAACGCTCCCAGAGAGTGCGTGGCATGATAGCAGGAGTATTTACTTCCTGATAACCGTCGCGGCGAATCATCTTACGCATATAGTCCTGCATAGCAGTGTAGATAGTCCATCCGTTTGGATGCCAGAAAATCTGACCCGGGTCTTCAGGATCAAGGTGGAAGAGATCCATTTCCTGTCCAAGCTTACGATGGTCGCGTTTTTCTGCCTCTGCCATCATAGCAAGATAATCTTTAAGATCATTTGGCTTTTCAAAACAGAGAGCGTAAACGCGGGTAAGCATAGTGCGGTTTGAGTCACCACGCCAGTAAGCGCCTGCAACACGGTCCAGCTTAAATGCTTGTCCGTTGATTTCTTTTGTACTTGCTACGTGTGGACCACGGCAAAGGTCAAGATAACCATCCTGTTCGTAAGTAGAGATAGTTTCACCTTCCGGTAAATCGTTAATCAGTTCAATTTTATATGGCTGGTCAGCGAAAAGCTTGAGAGCCTCTTCCTTTGAGATTTCCTTGCGGACAAATTCGTGGTTACCGGCAAGGATTCTTCTCATCTCTTTTTCAACGGTAGCAAAATCGGTCTCGGTGAACTTGGTGTCGGTTGGAAATTCAAAGTCATAATAAAATCCGTTTTCGATAGCAGGTCCGATAGCAATCTTAGTGCCCGGGTAAAGCTTCAAAATAGCTTCTGCCATCACATGAGCGCAGCTGTGTCTTACAGTCTGCAAGTGTTCATCAATAGCCATTTTTGTACCTCTTATAATTTAAAAATGTTTATCTATTATACCGCTTTGATTGTAAGTATTCAATAAATCTACTATATTATGTTTATGATTAATGCACAAATTACAGATAAAGAGCTTACTGCTCATTTAGATAAAATTGAAGCCGATCAGCTTCGCATTTTTACAATGGCTGATGGTCGTATCCGCGGAGCACTCTTTCACGGTACCCGCTTTGTAAATCAGATGAGAGCCCAGCACAATTTGGGAATTCTCGAAACTTATATTTTGGGGCAGGCCTCCCTTTGCGGTGCCCTTACAATTCCTATGATGAAGGATATGGAGCATACCCTGATTCGTTTTGAGGGTACAGGTCCTGCTGATGGATACACTGTAGAAGCTGATTCAACCGGTTATGTAAGAAGCTACCTTGGAAACGAACATATTCCTATTGAAAAACCTTTGGAAAGCTGGAACTTAAAGCCATTTCTGGGACCTGGAAATATTACTTTTTCACGCATCCATAAAGATGATAAATATCCTCAGTCTTCTACAGTAGATGTAGACGGTGAAAATATTGCAATAGATTTTGCATCCTACTTTGCACAGAGCGAACAGATTAATACAGCCTTTAATTCAAGCATTCAGTTTGATAAAGCGGGAAGAGTAGTTGGAGCCGGCGCAATGTACATTCAGATTATGCCGAAAACCGGTGGTACTGCAGAGCTTGGTTCTCAGGTAGACAGCCATCAGGAAGAGGATAAAGATGAAGAAGATTTACTCCGCCGTGTAGAAAATGCCTTCCGAGCCTGCCCAAGCATAGGTCAGCTTTACAGCGAAGGCGAGGTGGATTCAGAAGATATTATTCTGGGACTCTTCCGTGAGTTTACACCAACAATCACAATGAAGCGTGATATAATCTGGGATTGCCCATGTAATAAAGAATACTACATAGAACACATTCGCGGGCTTCCGGCAAAAGATCTGGAAGACATCCGAAAAAACGGCCCGGACCCTCTGGAAGTAGTTTGTCGTAAGTGCGGCTCAGTCTATCATATTCCTGTTAGCGAGATATAGCTCGGCGCTCACTTCGCGGAGTTCAATTCTCCCATATCAAAGTAAAAAAATAATGCTCCGTGTTTTTACGGAGCATTTTAATGGAGGTGGGGAGAATTGAACTGGGTTCCGGGATAAAACCTCCTGTTTTATCCTGGAACCCCGTCTTCGTTCGCTTCCGGCGCCATCCATGGCGCCTCATCCTCGCTAACCTTCGCAGCACAGCTGCTCGGAGACTCGCTCAAAATGCTCCACTGGAGCATTTTGCCGGCTTTCAG
>SAMEA3663277__coassemble_66_pt1 | contig 44363 bp, 34 predicted proteins | sample SAMEA3663277__metabat2_high_PE_016 | metagenome-assembled genome bin SAMEA3663277 (sample SAMEA3663277) | pig gut metagenome | biome: pig gut; feature: pig-associated habitat; material: faeces | place: China | collected 2013 | reverse complement strand
AATGAATATATATCTTTATAAACTTTTCGTCAAGTGCTCATGCATGATTTTTATGCTTTTTTTTCATTTTTCTAACGTAACTTCTTTTTTGCCGTCGCAGCTGGCGGCTGCCATAGCATTTGTTTTTATGAGAACTTTTCAATATAATACCGCTATGAATTATATTTATGGAAATCAGGATGAGATGAACCGTCTTTTGGAGCGGTTTACAAGATATGTGAAAATCTGGTCGGAAAGTGATGGAAAGGCGGCAGACCAAGGCGTATTCCCTTCAACGGAGCGCCAGTGGGACATTGCTAAAGTTCTTGTAAAGGAACTACGCAATCTTGGCACCCGCAATGTCTATCTTACAGATTACTGCTATGTAGTTGCTAAGATCGATTCAAACATAATTGATCCGGAAGAACGCAAAAAGTATCCGACAATTCTGCTCATGGCTCATATGGATACCGTGGACGAAGTTACGGGCGAAAATGTAAAGCCAGTTATTTCTATGCTTTCTGCAGAAGAATCTCCAACCGGAGATGCTGATACAATCGTAAAATCTGATGGCACTACCCTGCTCGGTGCAGATGATAAAGCCGGAGTTTCTGCAATCATGGCAGCAGTTGAATATCTTATGAATCATTATGAAGATGAAAACCTGAAACACGGTCCTATTGAAGTAATGTTCTCTCCGGATGAAGAAACAGGTCATGGCATGGACAAGGTTCCACTGAATATTCTTAAAGCTGATTTTGCAGTTACTGCAGACGGTGGCGATGAAGGAGAGCTTGAAGCTGAATGCTTTAATGCCTGGGCCGCTTGTGTAAAGTTTACCGGCAAGGCTTGTCACACTGGCAGCGCAAAAGCCGGCGGAATGGTAAATGCAGTTACTCTGGCTAGTGCTTTTGCAGCAGAACTTCCACACGATATGGCTCCGGAAACTACAGAAAACTACCAGGGCTTCATTGCACCAATGGAAATCTCCGGCACAATCGAAAGCTCATGCGTGGAAATGTTGCTTCGTTCCTTTAATATAGAAGAAATCGAAAAAGAAAAAGAAATCATAAAAGCCACCGCAGAAAGTATTACTGCAAAGTTTGGCGGAACATACGAACTCAACTTTAAGCAGCAGTATCTTAACATGAAAGAAAAACTGGATCAGAATCCCCAAATCATGCAGCGTCTTGAAAAAGCCTACAAAGATTCGGGAGTACAGGTTCGAAAACAGCCTATTCGCGGCGGCACAGACGGTTCCCGCCTTACGGAGCTTGGAATTCCTACTCCAAACATCTTTACCGGAGCCCACGAGTTTCATTCAAGAAATGAATGGCTTTCTCTAAACCAGTGTGCAAAAGCTGCCGATGTATTAATTAACTTATTAACTCAAAAGGTGAAATAATGTACGAATATGTAATTGAGGGTGGATATCCTATTCAGGGGACAGTTACAGCAAGCGGAAACAAAAACGCAGCCTTACCTTGTATTGCGGCAACTCTTATGACCGACGAACCGGTTATTCTTCATAACATCCCGGAAATTCAGGATACAAACGTAATGTTTGAAATCTTAAAATCTCTTGGTGCAAAGGTTGAAAAATTAAGCAAGCACAACTGGAAAATCCAGTGTGATCAAATAAAAACTACAGAGCTTCCAAGCGACCTTACAAAAAAGGTTCGCGGTTCCATCGTTTTTGCGGGACCTCTTCTTGCAAGCAAGGGAAAATGCCAGATGACTCCTCCCGGTGGTGACGTTATAGGCCGCCGCCGTGTTGACACTCACTTCCTTGCCCTAAAAGCACTTGGAGCAAACATACATGTAAACGGACGCTTTGAATTTTCTGCAACTAAACTCGTTGGCGCAGATATCTTTCTTGATGAAGCATCTGTAACTGCTACAGAAAATGCCGTTATGGCCGCTGCCCTCTCTGAAGGCGAAACAATTCTACAGAACTGTGCAAGCGAACCACATGTTCAGGATATCTGTAAGATGCTGGTTGCTATGGGTGCAAAAATCGCAGGAATTGGAAGTAATATTCTTCACATTACCGGTGTAAAAAAACTTCACGGCTGTGAGTTTACAATCGGACCTGATTATATTGAAATCGGCTCATACATTGGTATGGCAGCCGCTACAAAAGGAAAGATCACAATCAAAGGCGTACGCGCAGAAGAAATGCGCCCTCTCAAATACAGCTTTGCAAAACTTGGAATCAGCTGGAGCATAAAAGGCGACGAACTGACAGTTCCTAACACACAGGAGCTTAAGGTAAACGACGACCTTGGAAACGCAATTCCAAAAATCGATGACATGCCGTGGCCAGGATTCCCTGCCGACCTTACATCAATTATGACTGTAACTGCAACACAGGTAAACGGAACAGTTTTGATTTTTGAAAAAATGTTCGAAAGCCGAATGTTCTTTGTAGATAAACTGATTTCCATGGGCGCAAAAATTACCCTCTGCGACCCTCACCGTGCCGTTGTATGTGGTCCAAGCATGCTTCACGGTGATCACCTTGTTTCTCCTGATATCAGAGCAGGAATGGCTATGGTAATTGCTGCTATGTGTGCTCACGGAACCAGCCGTATCAGTAATGTTTATCAGATTGAACGCGGATACGAAGACCTTGTAGGCCAGCTTCAAAAACTTGGCGCAAAAATTCAAAAGGTTGATGTAGAATAAAAATTTGATATAAGTGATTTATTACAATCATTAAGTTGAAAATTCCTGAATGACATTGTAAAATTATATAATTTGGCATCAAGAATTATAATGAAAGAAAATAAAGAAAATATATATAGAAAGATTTATAAATTTCTTGAAAAAAAATACCAGGCTCCAGAAGAATGTAAGCTGATTATGGCAGAAAGAAATCTGACTACTATGTTTAAAGCCCAGATTATGCTTATCATTCTTGGATTTTTCGGTTTGATTTCTCTTCTTATTCTAAATAAAGGACATTATCAAGAATCTATTCCCCGTTTTATTTATTTTGGTGAATATGTTGTATTTGGCTTTGTTTGTATCATCGCCTCTGCAAAGCTAAAAAAAATGAACTTTGTACGATCTTTTATAAAAATGCTGCCAACATATTTTCTTTTCTTATATCTGATGGTTTATCCTATGTTCATTTTGTTTTATGAAAAGAATACTTTTAGTGCAATGGTAGTTTATGCATGTGTCGCTGTAAATTTCCCAATCTTTTTTGATATATCACCTGCTGTATTTACTCCTATAATTACTGTTGCTTCTGTAGCACTTATGACCCGTATTACAAAAGAGTATTCTTTTTTTATTTCAATGGATTCTGTCATTTTTGTTCTCATTCTATACTTTCTTTCCTTCAAGCGCTGGGCAAATGAAAAAGACAATTATTTACATCATCGAAGTGAACATGAATATAAGGAAAATATTGAAAACGAACTCCAGCTTGCACAGATAGTTCAGCAGGGTTTCTTTAAGCATAATGAAACTATTTATGATGACTGGGCTATTTCATACTACAATAAACCAATGGCAGGTGTTTCGGGTGACTTTCTTGATATTTACAGTAATGGGAATATACTTAACGGCATAGGTATTTTTGATGTTTCTGGACATGGTATTGCATCAGGTCTCGTTACAATGCTTGTTAAAAATATCATTTTCCAGGAATTTAATAATGGGCAGGATGATAAGCTCAAATCAATTATTGACCGTATCAATATTCGTTATATTACAGAAAAAGGGAATATTGAAAACTATCTTACCGGTATTCTTACACGAATGAATAATTCTAAAGTTGAATTTGTTAATGCCGGACACTCAATGCCTATTTTCTATAGTGCAAAAGAAGATTCAGCATATTTTATTGAAGACGACAACACCGCTTTTGGAGCGATCGGCTTACCAGATATTCCGACAAACTTTGTTACCCATTCCGTAGAAATGCAGCGCGGTGATGAATTAATATTCTTTACAGATGGTGCAACCGAAGCGACAAATGCACAGGGTGAAAATTTTGGAAAAGACAGATTATTAAAATCGATTTTCAGAAATGCAGACAGACCACTTACGACACAGGTAAACTGCATCGTAAGTGACATTCTTACCTTCATTGGTAATGAACCGCAAAGGGATGATATTACTATTATAATTCTTAAAAAGAAATAAGATAAACGGTAGTTTCGATACGCCCTTCGGGCTACTCAACCACCCTTTTATCGCTGGTGGTTGAGTGATGCGCAGCATCGTATCGAAACCACGCTACTCAGTAGGTCTCTTCTTCAAATTCTTGCTTTCAGCAATTGCTTGTCCCTCGCCATTTTTCTGTTCCATCATAGCGCGAACTTTAAGTGGAAGTCCTGCAAGTGTAATGAAGCCCTGCGCATCCTTGTGGTTGTAAAGCTCACCGGTTGTGAATGAAGCGATTGATTCGTTGTAGAGGCTGTACTTAGAACCAGAACCTGCACCACGAATTGCACCCTTCACTACCTTAACCTTTGCCCAACCAGTTACAGTTTCTTCTGCCTTGTCCATAAAGGCCATGCAGGAATCCATAAGAGTTGTGAACCACTTTCCTTCGTAGATAAGCTCTGCCATGCGGAGACTTACCTGCTGCTTGTAGTGGTAAGTTTCGCGGTCAAGACAGATGTGATCCATCATTCTGTGAGCAAAGTAAAGGATTGCTCCACCCGGTGTTTCGTAAACACCACGGCTCTTCATACCAACAAAGCGGTTTTCACAAATATCAACAAGACCAACACCATTGCGACCACCAATAACGTTGAGTTCGTTTAAGAGGTCAAGAGCGTTCATCTTCTTGCCGTTGAGTCCTACAGGAATACCCTTTTCAAAGTCGATGGTTACATATTCACCGTCGTTTGGAGCTTCCTCCGGAACAGTTGTATTTTTGAGCATATGCTTGTAGTTAGGCTCGTTTTCTGTTTTTTCGAGTTCGAGACCTTCGTGGCTGAGATGCCAGACGTTCTCGTCGCGTGAGTAAGACTGGTCTTTTTTCATTGGAACTTCAAGTCCGCGGTCTTCAAGATATTTGATTTCTGCTTCGCGACTGTCCATATTCCATTTGTCATCGCGCCATGCGGCAATTACTTTGATATCTGGAGCAAATGCCTTAATTGCAAACTCAAAGCGAACCTGATCATTTCCCTTACCTGTAGCACCGTGACAGATTGCAACTGCCTTTTCCTGGCGTGCATATTCTACAAGGATTTTTCCGATAAGAGGACGTGCAGTTGAAGTACCGAGAAGATATTCATCCTCGTAAACTGCATTAGCCTTAAGTGCCGGCCAGATGTATTCTTCAATATATTCCTGACGTGCATCTACAACGTAACATGCGCTTGCACCCGTTTTAAGTGCACGAGATTTGATTGCTTCCCAATCGTCTCCCTGTCCTACGTCGATACAAACTGCGATTACATCGTAGTCATAATTTTCTTTAAGCCATGGAATGATTACTGTTGTATCAAGTCCACCTGAATAAGCAAGAACTACTTTATCTTTTGCCATAATAGCCTCCTGTGTAAGCCCGCCGGTCAGAGCGGGCGGTGTTCGATAGCAAAGCGTTAAAAAAAATTGCGACATAGCAATTTTTTAGCTTTACCACTAAAATGCATAAATATACGAAAATAATACAATTTTATGCAAATATATGCAAGGGATTATATATAATTAACTGTAATCCTGGCTTCCAGTCGTGATATAAAGGCAAGTATGCAAACAATCTTTTGATTATTAAGTCAGTTAATTTGGCGCGAAGGAGTGAGACATAGGGCAAAAAGACTTTTTTTGGGGATGCCGCGAGAGCGGCATTAATATGGTTTCCATACCCCAAAAAACGTCTAGCGGATTATTCCGCGTTTTTGCCCTATGGATCACGACTGGAAGCCAAGATATCTGGATTTATTTTACAGTTCAGCGATTTTTTGCATAAAATCATCTTCTGTGATTTGCATATTTATGCTTTTGGCAGGCAGGGTCAGGTTGAAGGTGCCATCCTCGTTGGGGTTTATTGTAAAGGCTTGTTTGAGGTGGGCGCTGGCGTATGCTTTAATAAACTCCTGGGCAAGCTTCTGACGGCGGTTAGAGCGGGATTTTTTTTCCAGGGATTGAGAGAGTTCTGCAAGGTAGTTAGGGAGTCCTGCCAGAAATTCGGAGATCTCAGGGAGCGGGTTATAAGGAAATTTTGCATCGCAGATTTTTATGTATTCAGGTCCGCACTTTTGCATGAGGCATGCTTTTATGTTGTTCTGAATAAAAAGGCGAAGCTTGATTGTTGTAGTAAGGGTTACTTCGAAAGTACAGTAAGATGGAAAGTATTCACAGGATATTTTTGCATCAGGATGGCTGGCTGTAAAGGCCTCGAACTCAGCTTTACAATCTGCCATATGCAGAGGCAGTGCATTAGTCCTTACCATATTTTTATGCTGAAGATGGACGAAATGTTCTTTCCAGAAATCTGCTTCTGTATCTGAATATTTTTGTAAAGACATCTATTTCCTCCTGTTTACGGTAAAAATGTACCAAAGTTCCCAGGCAGACTTTCTATCCACCATCTTGATTTTTCGTAGGCAAGACGAGAATCTAAAATCCAGAGAATAGAAGCATTGCCAGATCCACCCGTCATTTTTGGAACTTCTCCTTCTCCATCAGTGAAGATTATCATTCCCGAATAGCGGCTGCGGTTTTCCAGAAAATAATCTATAGGTGGTTGAAAATTTGTTCCGCCACGACCTTGTATTTCTGCAAGCTTCAGATTTTTAGAAAATTTTATCGGACTTGTATTTTTCAGATTTACATCAAAGAAAATCAAATCTATATTTTCTATAATTTTCAAAAAGAAAAAGTTTTTAATAGCGTGATAAAAACGTGTAAAACTTTCGTCAGTGATTGAGCCGCTAACATCTACCGCAATTAAAATGTCTGCTTTACGTTCGTAGCGGCTCCCCATTGCGGAAAAACCGTAACGGCGGCTGGGCTTCATTCGTGTGAGACGACGGTTTACGCTTACAATATTTGCACGGAATTTTGTAAGAGCCCTGCGGTAATCAAAAGAAAAGTCCGTCTGTTCCTGCAAAGTACGCACAAGATTTCCGCCGGTTTCGCCCCAGCCATTTTCGATTTCTGCCTTTTTTATTTTGTCATCAATTTGATTCTGAGCACTTTCATCTTCCTGCCAGAGTTCTGCACTTTCAGTGATAGCAGATAAATCATAATCAGAAAGAGCACCAGCCCCACTAGCCTCACCACCACCCGCAGAAGTTTCCCTGATCAAAAACAAGAGCCATTTATACCACTGTTCAAAAGTTAAATCATCTACAGTCTTTAAAAGCCCCGTATTGCGGTCAATCTGAAGATTTCTCTGGAAGAATTTTAATTCATCTGTATCTGACCAGCGCTTACCAAGCGGATAATCCAGGGTAGAAAAACGCCACGCCTGACTTTTTAGATAAACTATACCTGCACTTTCAATACCGCTGGGCGGGACAAAAAATTTTGCAATAACAACATCACTTGCAAGCTGAAGTGCTGTTGGATTTGCCTTGTATGGCTGACGGGCATAAGGATGTTTCAAAAGGATTCTGTATGTTTCGATTTTCAAAAAATCTGTAAGCTCTGTATCAGAAAGCTCACTGCAAAGAAGGTTTGAAAACTCTATACACATGCGGCCTGTTCTCATTGCAACAGTCAGTCCATCATTCATAACGAGATGATGAGTTGTAATTATTGAGAATAAAAGAGGCTCAGAAATAAACCAGTTTTTTATGATAGTTTTCAGACGATTTTCGCAAGTCATAAAAACCTAGAGTTCAGAACTCAAATCTAAAATCTTTTTGTAAAGCTCAGGAGCTTTCTCAAGAATAAAATTCAATGCGGAAGGAAATCTTTCTGCTGAAACAAGACTTGCAAAATGAGCTTGAAGTTCTTTTCTATTACTATCTCCAAGATAATCAAAATAGCAGATAAGCTTTTCGATATTAATATCATATGACTTTTTACACTGAGATTCCAGCCAGCGGAAAATTGCTTCATTTAATTGGGTAAATTCTGTAAAACTCAAATCCTGAAGAAAAGATGAAATATCATTTGCACAAAGCAAGTTCTTGACAGAAGGTATTTTATGATTATTCACAAACTGAAAAAACTCAGCAGCCACTCTGTCACCGACAATTCCTGCAACCATAGGCTGATGAAGCGGCCCAAGCTCTGGAAATTTTTCTATAATCTTAGAAGTTCTTTCCCAGCTGCGGCGGTCTGGACTGCGTTCAAGATTTTCCCCACCTGTGATTTCATCTCCATCCAGCAATTCAGGATTCTCTTCAATAAAGGAAATAATTCTGGAATCGATTTCTTCTTCTCTAGCCCAGTTTATCCAGTCTTCTACACTAGGTGCAAATTCATAAATATTAAAACGACTTACTAGAGCCGGATCCAGGTCTGTGAGCTGATATTCACTACCACCATTTACCGCACTTATAATACGGCTGCCATCAGGAAGAGTTTTACCCGCAAGTTTACGGTTCAAAGTCAAATCCATAACAGTCTGTAATACCTCAGGACGGGCACGATTTAATTCATCAAGAAATAAAACTACCGGTTTACCATCTACAGGAAACCAGTATGGCAGCATAAATTCTGTACGACTAGTTGATTCATCAAGATGTGGAAGACCTATCAAATCTCCAGGATCGCTCATCTGACCTAAAAATAAAGTAACGACTTTTTCACCACGGGCAGCAAAAAAGTCTTCTAAAATACGAGATTTACCAATTCCATGCCTGCCCACAAGCATAATATTTTGTGAAGCAGGCGTATGTTCCAAAATGAACTTAAGCTGAGTAGAATCAATTTTCATAATGAAAAAAGTCTACTTTATTAAGCGGATATTATCAACATAAATATGCGATTCCTTCATGAGGATTGCACTACTGTTGTTGTAGATGGAGATTCGTCTTACATCATTAAGTCTTTCAGGATACTTTGAAAGATCAAATACCATTGTATGAACTCATTTGTTCCATCATAGAACCAGATTCCAGACTTTGTAGAATTCTTATCCATTACATCCATTGTCATTTCAAGGGAATGAGAACCTTCAGAAGCCCAGTCTTTAGAAATATTTGCACCTGTTGAGTTTTTTACAGAACCATATTAATCTGATCAAGTTCCGATGCCCGTTCAAGCTGCCATCCTTTTATTACAAAACTCTTTTTTACAAACCTTTATTAATGCTGTTCAGCAGCAGCCTTATCATCTTCTTTATGGAAGGCCTGTTTCTGTTCATACATTATATTATCTACAGTTTCAACAGCCTGTTCAAGTGTTAGATCAGAATGCGCTGGCACGCTGTAAGTTCCAACACTTGCAGAAAGATTATATGGAAGATGCATGACCGAAGTCTTTGCCGCAAGTCTTTCTTTTATCTGAGTACAATAGTCTTCGCCGTTATAATTTTTACTGTTACCAACAACAAGAAATTCATCTCCACCATAGCGGATACATAACCAGTTATGTGGAACAGTTTCAAGAACTGCAGCAGAAACAGTTTTTACCGCCAGATCGCCATGCAAATGACCAAACTGGTCGTTAATATGTTTCATTTTATTGATATCAACAAAGAAGAGAACCGTTGTAAGACCATTTTTTTTATTCTGAGAATAGAAAGGTTTTGCAAGTTTTTCAAGTCCCTGACGGTTAAGCATTCCAGAAAGAGCATCTTTTGTTGAAAGCTTCAGATACTGCTGACTCATCTGCTTGAACATATTCTTCTTTCGGAAATGTTCTATACTTGTACCAAAATTACGAGACCAGATATAACCGTAGCGGTTATTAATCATAGAAAGATTATTTTTTGAAACATAATATCCGTGAACATAAGAGTGATGATAAATTGGAAGGAACATAAAGGTTGAACTTTCTTCACTCTTCATTTTTGCAGGAATAAGATCGCGGGTAGTAATCATTTCGCGCAGATACTTTTTATTATCCTGAATGGAACAGATAGCCTGAACCTGATTTCCATAACTAAGGTTTTGCGGAAGATTTTCAGCAGAATTAATAAGAACTGAAGTCCAGTCAGATTTCAAGAATATACAGAAATTCTCGCCTTCTATTACATGAGATTTTGCAAGATAATTTTCAATATTTGTAAGTAAAGTAAAAACATCTGCTGCTTCTGCAAATATTTCGCCAAGCACTTCTATCTGAGTATCAAATTCGTCTTTTTTGCTGGAATCATCAAGAAGACTAAGCGTTAAAAGTGACAGCATCTTTGTATTAGTATTTGCACAACCGCAGGATTGACGTAAAACAGGTGTACTTTTTACTTTTAATATTTGAGCAGGATTAACTCCAAATTCAAGACGATTTACAACTTCTGCACCAAGAATTTCTGCATTATTATAAACAGTAGTAAGAGAAGGAAAAGTACATTTTGCTTCCGGAATATCATCGAAGCCTAGTATTTTCAACTGTTCCGGTATAGAGATTTTATTTTCATTACAAACTTTTAGTAAAGCAAGGGCTATCAAATCATTAGCACAGGCAAAAGCCTGAGGAAGTGTTTTACCGCTTTTTACATAATCATTAAAAAATCTGTAGGCACAATGATAATCACTAAAATCTATAGAGAAAACTTTTTCAGCGTTAAAAGGAATTTCATTATCTTTTAAAACTGCAATGTAAGCTTTATATCGTTCACTTATATCAACAGAAGTTTCTTTACCAGCAACATAAGCAATATCTTTGATATTATGCATATGAATAAGATGATTCATGACTTCATATGCACCAGAATAATTATCAACACGAAGACAGCAGATACCTTCCATTTTTCTATTAATACTGATTGCAGGTTTTCCCGATTTTACAATTCTAAGTCTTTCACGTTCAAGAATGCGGGGATTACCAATTAAATCAGCAAGAATTACAATACCGTCAAAATCTTCGTAATGAATAAGATTAAAAATGGACGCACCTGTGTAATTAGGAAAGCCAGAATACTCAGTATAATTATAGGTATTGAACAAATAAATATCAGTATTCTTTCCCTGAACAGCCTTCTGCATACCTTCTATAAAGTTTTTAAGAAAGTATGTACTCCAGCCACAAGCAAGTACAGCGATTTTCTTCTTCATATCCATCAATTATAACATGATTTTATTCTACTTGCAAAAAAAAAGTCCCACATAAAGGTGGAGCGACACATAAATATGGAGCATTATTGTAATTAAGATCCTGAAACAAGTTCAGGATGACGTAAATGTCATTCAAGTTCAGGATGACGTAAATGTCATTCCGAACTTGTTTCGGAATCTATTTATTCTTATCCTGAAGAATAAGTCGGCGGAGAGCTTCAACTCCTACAGTGATTGCAAGCTCTGTATCATGAGCCTGTTTATTAGGAAGACCTTTTTTGGCTCTTTCCTGATTTGCAACTACAAGGAAGCAGGAACCTACGCGAACACGAAGGAACTGGCCGGCAATAAAGAGAGCAGCACTTTCCATTTCGCTGGCAAGGCAACCCATGCGAAGCCAGGCCTGCCATTTGTTTTCAAGCATATAGCTTACCGGCATAACCTCAGGCTCATGCTGACCAAAAAAGGAATCTTTACACTGAACAACACCTGTATGGTGAGGTGCTCTGAGGTCGCGAGCTGCTGCTACAAGGGCGTTTACACAGTCGAGATTTGCGACAGCTGGATATTCAATAGGAGCAAACTCGCGGGAAGTGCCTTCCATACGTACGGCGCCGGTAGCAATTACGATATCGCCGCCCATGACATCTTCCTGCATACCACCGCAGGTTCCCACACGGATAAAGGTGTGGGCGCCACATTTAGCAAGCTCGTCTATGGCGATTGCGGCAGAAGGTCCACCGATTCCGGTTGAGGTAACGCTTACAGGAACTCCTTCGAGAGTCCCAGTATAAGTAGTGTATTCACGAACATCTGCAACAAGCTTTGGATTGTCAAAGTGTGCAGCAATTTTTTCGCAGCGCTTAGGGTCGCCTGGCATGATAACGTACTTACCAATGTCGGCAGGTCCAACGCCTGTGTGATACTGTTTTCCTGAACCTTCTGTGTAGTCTACCATATACTGTCTCCTGTGTTCTGCGGTAGTTTCGACAAGCTCAACCACCGTATTTATTGTACACCCGGTGGTTGAGTAGCCCGAAGGGCATATCGAAACCACCAGTGTATTTTAATCTCTATAGAAATTTATTAAACAACCAGCCAGAATAATCTTTCTTTCATCATCTGTAAGGTCGCCGGTGCTCAGTTCGAATTCATTTACTGTGCCGTCTGCTTTTACAGCGTAGGCTTTGCAGCTCGGAAGCTTTTCGCTAACCATCTTCTTTACATCCGGGATAAATACATAGTCGCCGTTTGCAAATGGAAGATTCTTGTCGCCATCCTTGTAAAGGAATGGAAGCATACCCCAGTTGATGAGGTTTGAGCGGTAACGCTTTGTAGCATATTCATTTGCAATGTTTGCCCAGCCGCCAAGTACCTTCTGACAGCTTGCAGCCTGTTCGCGGGCAGATCCGTCACCTGGTTTTACTGCAAAAATTGATGAACCGAGTCCTGCGGCTGCTGCACGACCCTTAAACTCTGGCTTTACCTTTGCAAGAGCAGCTTCTGTTGCTGCAACTTCTGCCTTCACTTCGTCACTGCCATCGCGAACAGCCTTAGCGCGGCCAACGTAAGCAGGGTCGCGGCGGCTCAAAGTGAACTCAGCCAATCCTAGTGGATTTGAACGGAAGGATGAAGTTTCTCCGGAAGGAATTAATTCATCAGTTGTAGTTACAGGGTCGTGAATTTCACTTACAATCTTAATCAAGAGGTCGTCTGAAAGTGGCTTCATTGCAGGCCAGTCTTTGATGTTCGGACCAAACTGAATTTCAACCTCAGGGTGAGCTACGCCCTTAGAATCGTATACGCGTTTTTCGTAAATTGCCTTATCAAAGAAATATTTTTTTCCGCTGAACTCTGTGTCGAATTCTGTTGCGGCTGTAAGGAAACCTTTGTTTGCTGCTGTTGCGGCGATAGAACGTGCATCCATAAGAGCAACGCTTGAAAGCTGGCCGTTCTGAATCTTTGAACCTTCGCGGTTAGGGAAGTTTCTTGTAGAGTGACGGATAGAGAAAGCGCCGTTAGCAGGAGTATCACCCGCACCAAAACAAGGACCACAGAAGGCAGTCTTTACAACAGCACCTGCGTCAATCAAAGCACCAAAAGCACCGTTCTTCATAAGTTCCATATAAACAGGCATAGAAGCAGGATAAACGCTCAATACGAACTTACCATTTCCACTATCCTTACCCTTCAAAATATCAGCAGCAGCACAGATGTTTTCGAATCCACCGCCTGCACAACCGGCAATAATACCCTGATCTACATAAAGCTTGCCGTCAATAATCTTGTTGTGGAGATTAAAATCAACCTTGTCGCCAAAGCTTACCTTTGCACGCTTTTCTGCATCAGTCAAAACATCATCAAGATTTTTATTTACTTCTTCAATTGTATAAGCACAAGACGGATGGAACGGCATGGCAATCATAGGGCGGATTTCACTCAAATCAATTTCGATTGCGCCGTCATAGTAAGCGCCATTCTGAGGCTTCAATTCTTTATAAGCTCCAACACGGCCATGAATTGCATACCACTCTTCAACCTTATCATCAGTTTCCCAGATAGAAGAAAGACAGGTTGTTTCTGTAGTCATTACATCAACACCAATACGGAAATCAGCAGAAAGGTTGGCAACGCCAGGACCGATAAATTCCATAACCTTATTTTTTACAAATCCGCTTGAAAAAACTTCTTTAATGATTGCAAGAGCAACATCCTGAGGACCAACACCAGGAACTGGGCTACCTGTCAAATAAATTGCAACAACTCCAGGATAGTTTACATCATAAGTTTTTCCCAGGAGCTGCTTAGCAAGTTCTCCACCGCCCTCACCGATTGCCATAGTTCCTAGGGCACCGTAACGTGTATGAGAGTCTGATCCAAGAATCATAGCCCCACATTCTGCAAGCATTTCGCGGGCATACTGGTGAATAACAGCCTGGTGTGGAGGAACATAAACTCCGCCGTATTTCTGAGCACAGGTCAATCCGAACATGTGGTCGTCATCATTAATAGTACCACCAACAGCACAAAGTGAGTTGTGGCAGTTAGTCAAAACATAAGGAATAGGAAATTTTTCAAGACCGCTTGCACGGGCAGTCTGAATAATTCCAACGTAAGTAATATCGTGAGAAGTGATTTTGTCAAACTTGATTTTAAGCTTGCTTTCATCGCCACTTGTATTATGCTTCTGTAAAATTGAATAAGCGATAGTTTTTTTGCTGCCTGCAGCAGATGCGCCAGCGGCAGGGCTAATCTTTCCGTTTTCGTAAATTGCACCAGTTTCCCAGAGTTTCATTGTGATTTCCTTTGTTATTTAGAATAGAAACAAGATATCATATTTCGCAGCTTCAAGCAATCAATAAAAAAATCTTCACAAGAATAGTTCCAACAATAGTCGAAGTAATTACGCTGGTAAGGCCAGGCAGCATAAATCGGACAATTATTTTAATAACTCTTTAAGTTTTCCAGCATTCCGCGCCCCGCTACCGTTCGGGTGATTATTAAAAAAGACTACGGGCTTTTTTCCTGTGATTTGGGCACTGTGGATAACCGGAACAAATTCGGCCAGTTCAGAATCGTTGTAATCGTAGGTATAGCGGAAAGAGCCGTTGGAAGCATTTCCGTTTTCGGCATTTTGCAAGCTTTCATTTGAATACCAGGCATCTGCGTTGCGGCCGTGCAGGCGGATGTAAGCAATGGGACCAATGAACGGAGCTTTTATTGTTTTACCATCTGGTAAGGCTTTTAGCTGAGGCATATCGCAGAAGCAGAGACTGGCCCCTCTCTGCTCAAGTCCCTGAAGGACTGACTCTCTTATCCATTCAACATGCCGAAACTCTACTACAAGAGGAAGCCCCTGAAAAAAGCTGATTAATTTTGCAAGATAGATTCTGTTTTCGTCCGTGTAATGAAAGCTTTGTGGAAATTGAAAAAGTACGGCACAGAGGCTGGCGTTTTCTGCGAGAGGTGCAACTGCGGCAAGAAAGTCTGCGGCGGCGGCCTGCCAGTTGCGGTCAATTTCATGAGTGAGTAAGCGGTTTGCTTTTATGCTGAATTTCAGCAGGCCGCTGCTACGCTCATTAAAAGAGAGAAGCCTTTCTGCTGTAGGCATATTGTAAAAAGTATTGTTTACTTCAAGTGCATTAAAGTGAGAGGCATAAAACTGGAGGAAATCTTTACGCTTAAGGTCCTGCGGATAAAATTCTCCTTTCCATTCAGGGTAATCATAACCACTTGTACCTATTAAGATTTCATTCGTAGTCATCATAATTTTTATTTACATTCAAACGTTTTTTATCAGTACGTTTTTTGTAGGGTTTTGAACCTGTTGCACTTCCAGACAAAGCTGATTTTACATCACCACTTGTAAGAATGCTCATAGATTTTTCGCTGGAAAGGCGGCGCTTGCGGGAATCTGGATCTAGCGGATTTGCTTTTTCTTCCTTCTTGAGAAGAATATCATTTGCAGAATTGAGATGCAGAGCGTAATGCAGATTGTTTTTTTCTTCTATATAAAAAACAGCTTCTTCAATATCACGAAATGGTAAGCCGGCTTTGTTCTTTCCGTTAAGTTTAATATTGTCGCGGATTTTTTTTGCGAGGATTGCTTCTGTAATTAATGACTTTTCAGACAGCTGTATGAGGGCTGCAGCTATCTGTTCCTGAATATTTGTCATTTACGGATATTAATTTAGCGTGTTGTAGTGATTTCGTTCCAACCGCTTACCAGTCTGTCGATAACAGTCTGTGCAAGGTTGAGGCTCATGCGGGCTTTTGCCATTGCAATTGTAACGTCTGAAACATTTACTTCATCAGGATCTGTGATAAGTTTTTGCTGCACATTTGCAACATCAAGCTGCTGGGTATTTACTGATTCAAGCGCATCAAGAAGATATGTCTGAAAAGTTTTTGACTGTCCTGCAGGCTGGATTGAAGCTGCTTCGCTTGTCTGGTCAGCACGCTGTACTCTTGTAATTGGAGACATTCCATGTGCATTCTGTGTAAGCGGCTGGATTTTTCCCTGACCAAAATGAGCTTTATCTGTACGCACCATCTGTAAGGTGCCGAAATCCTGAATTTTCATTTTTTATTCCCCTCTGACTTTATTGTACAACATCAAAGAAGTTTTGTACACCTAAAAACTAACGAACGTAAGTAAGTTCTTTGTCATGCTGAACTTGTTTCAGCATCTCATTTTATTAGATTCCGAAACAAGTTCGGGATGACACTTAATTAGCGGCCGATTTCGAGGGCAGCGCTGAACATATCTTTTGCGCCGTCGATTACTGTTGCATTTGCCTCGTAAGCACGTGAAGCAGAAATGAGATCTACCATTTCGTTTACTATGTTTACGTTCGGATACTCAACATAACCTTTGTGAGGACCACTCTGATATGCATCCGGATGGGTCGGGTCATAAACAAGACGACCTTCTGAAGTATCCTTTGTGATTTCAAGTACCTTTACGCCTTTTCCAGGGCCGTTATCTAGGCTGGCTGGTGTAAATGGAGTTCTCCACTGCGGATTTGAATCTGAAACCGGACGCATTATTACTGTTGATTTTTTGAATGGTCCGCCATCCTGTGTACGTGTTGTACTTGCATTTGCAATATTATCTGAAATAACGTCACTTCTGAGGCGTTCTGCACTCATTCCTGTGGCTGCAATATTTATACTTGTGAACATTCCCATGGCAGTTTTATACTCCTATAAAACTGACAAACGACTTTGTCAAGGCCTTGAGCTTTAGCGTGCCTTGACGAAGGCGTATATGCCAGTCAATTTTTTATTCGGGGCGTTGCGGGGTGTCCCCGCTGAAAGGGGTAGCGAGCAACGCAGTGCGAGCGAGGGGGAGACTTCCCCCTCCTTTGCTAATAACTATCAACTAACTGCTAACAGCTACTTTTTCATAGCTGTATTCACCTGATCAAACTCAAAGTCTGTGAGCTGGGTGAGAAGGCGGTACTGCATCTGAATCTGGAGGATGTTGTTGGCTTCTGTTTCTGCATCCACATTGTTTCCGTTTGCCTTTGAAGTACTTGTATAATCAAGAACGCGGCGTGGCTCTACATCGCGGTAATCGTATGGGACGTTTACCTGAATGTGACGTGAATTAGTTGTTGAAAGATGGAAGGCACTTTTTGCGGCTTCTTCTGAATCGAAGGCTCGCTTAAGTTCACTTTCAAAATTAACGGTAGATCTTTTGAAGTTTGGAACTTCACTGTTGGCAAGATTATTTGCACTTACCTGATAACGAAGGTTTGCTACATTCATCTCGCGCTGTAAAAGGTCAATTGAACGAGAAAAAGTATTCATGGCAGTTGTATCCTCCTGAGGAACAGTTGGCAAACGAATATATGCCGCTGTCCATTTTGTTTACATCTACTTGATTTTCGGAATCTGAAAAAAAAAGGTTTAGTTTTAAATGTAAAATATGTCTTATTTATAGAATAAACTGTTTAATAAAATATTCTTCATAAACATTTTTCAGATTTTTCCGATAAATAAAATGTGAAAAAGCGTATTTTTTCGATCATTCTGGCAATCTCAATTTTTATGATTCACACCTCACCAGCTTTTGCCTATATGGTAAAATATAAGGAAGACTGGTATAAGCTTTATCATGTGCATTACCAGCAGTATCCGGATGATTGCATTGAAAATATTTACTGGCTCGAAAAAGCTGCCCAAGCTGATTTCTGTAATCCTCAGTTTACCGACGCTAAAATCACAACTGAAAAAGAATGGGAAAAATACCGTTACCTCTTTCAGATGCATATTAATCTTAAGCTGATTGAGCAGCACCTTAGACTTGGCCGAACTTACGACAAAAAATGTATCTATTTTTATGATGCCCCCTGGAAAGACGAATATCTTCGCAATATGGAAAAGGCTCTTACCTGCTACAAAGCTGGTCTTTATTACTGGCAGGAAGCAAAAATCTGGCAGGAAAAGGCAAATGCGGCTTCTTTTAACTTTATGTTCCTTACCCAGAGACAAAATTGGGAAGATGAGCGTGAACGTATTGCAAGCGGAGAGTTAAATTACGAAAAAATGCTTAATCGCGAGATAGAACGTCTGGAAAAAAACATAAAAGAACTTAACGAAATGGATAAAAAATACTAAAATAGGCTCATTATGAGTCAAAGTACATTCACTATTTCTTATCAAGCTCTTCATGCTGGAACCGATAAATCGGAAATTAATTTTATTCCTGGAAAACCTGATCTTTCTGCCCTATTTTTTGAAGGTAAAGAAGCTGAAGAAAAACGACGCCGTTTTTTTGTAACTGATGCTACAGTTGCCAGTCTGGAATGCATGAAGCCCTTTATTTCAAAATTTGATGATGGGGTATGCGGTAAAGACTGCCTGTTAATTCTTGGCTCTGGTGAACCTTATAAGACAATTGATAGTGTTCTTACAATTATTCGAGCTGCTTTTGATGCTAATTTTACACGTAAAGACATTTTTATTGGTATTGGCGGTGGTGTGATTTGTGATATTACGGCTTTTGCAGCTTCTCTTTTTAAGAGAGGTGCTTCTGTTCAGTTTGTTCCTACTACCCTTCTTGCCATGGTTGATGCTTCTATAGGCGGTAAGAGCGGCTGTGATTTTGATAATTACAAAAACATTATTGGAACCTTCTTCCCTGCTTCTAAGCTTTTCTACTTTCCGGAATTCGTACAGTATCTTCCTGAAAATCAGTATAATTCTGGTCTTGCAGAAGCTTTTAAAACAGGAATTCTTTTTGATAAAGATTTATATGATATTTTCAAAAATCAGGCAGACAAAGTAAATGCCCGCGATCCTGAACTTTTGATGACTATAATCAATAAATGTGTAAAGGCAAAAGGTACTATTGTTGAACAGGACCTTACAGAGCAGAATATCCGCGCTACATTAAATCTTGGTCATACTTTTGGTCATGCACTTGAGACTGTTGCAGGGCTGGGATCTATTACACACGGGTCGGCAGTTGCCTGGGGTATTGGCCGAGCTGTTGAACTTGCCTATAAAATGGATTACTGTTTAATGGCCTTCCGCGATGAGATTTTTTCAATTCTTAAGGCTTATGGCTGGGAAACAGAAGCAGTTCCTTCTTTTGTAAAGGGCGGCGGTTTTAGTGAACGTCTGATTAAAATCATGCGTAATGATAAGAAAAATCTTTCTGAAAAAATCAGATTGATTTTATGTAAGGCTGTTACTGATATTTCAATCGAAGAAGTTGATGAGAAATTAATAAGTTCAGTACTCAAGTAGAAAAAAGACATTATGCTGCATTTGTTTCAGCATCTCTTGTAAAAAGATTCTGAAACAAGTTCGGAATGACTATTACAGGTTAATATGGAAAAAGAACATTACTTTGACTGGGCTGCAACCAGTCCTGCAGATGAAGATATTTTAAAAGAATCTCTTGAAGAAAGTCTTGAATGCTGGGGCAATCCTTCAAGTACTCATGCAGTTGGTAAAAAAGCCCGCGAGCTTTTTGAAAACGCCCGTGCCCGTGCAGCAGCTGCTCTTGGTGTAAAACCCGAGTGTGTGTATTTTACTTCTGGTGGAACTGAAAGCGACCATATTCCTCTTCTTTCTGTGCTTTCAAAGCCTATGAAGGGCACTGTTCTTGTAAGTTCAATTGAACACCCTGCTATCCGTGAGCAGTCTGAAGCCTTGAAAAACTGCGGCTGGAATGTAGTTCAGATTCCGGCAGATGACGATGGAGTTATTAAGCCCCAGGCAGTTGTTCAACTTTTGACTGGCGACACTGTACTTGTTTGTATTATGGCTGTAAACAATGAGACTGGAGTTATTCAGCCGATTTACGAAATTGCTGATGCAATCACAAAAGCCTGCGAAGGAAAGCGCCGTCCAAAGTTCCATGTAGACTGTGTTCAGGCTGCCGGAAAAATCAATCTGAATCTAGGCTATAAAGGAATAGACAGCGCGGCATTGAGTTCTCACAAAATCTGCGGTCCGCGGGGAATCGGTATTCTTTACATGAAGGATGCCTGTGAACCATTCTTACGCGGCGGCGGCCAGGAAAAAGGAATCCGCAGCGGAACCGAAAATGTATTCGGCGCAGTAGCCTTTTCAAAATGTCTTGAACGATATTACAACAAGGCAGCTCCATCAGACATAGACCGCACAAACAGTTTTGTAAAAAAATTAGCTGCCCTGCCCGGCTGTACAATCGTCCCGCCAAGCCGCCTTGAAAAACCAGAACTCTTTTCGCCATACGTTGTTCAGGCCGCCTTCAAAAATATTCCTGGAAACGTTATGCTTCGCGCTCTCGATGCAAAAGGCTTTTCAATCAGCACCGGCAGCGCCTGTTCCGCCAAAAAGAACAAACGCCCCGTCCTTGAAGCAATGCACATTGACCCAAAACTCCGGGAAAACGCAGTCCGCTTCAGCTTTGGCCCGCACACTACAGACAAGGCTGTGAAAGAGCTTCTGGCGGCGGTTACTGAAATAAACGGTCAATTCAATAAATAGTTATCTGTTTAATTCAATTATTCCGTCTGAGCAGACTACTTTAGAAATACAGCTGTAAGCATTTTCACGCCAGTTATTTTTTGATATTGAATTCCATTGTGCTTTTGTACCGCGATAATTTATTGTACTCAAACTGGAACAATAAGAAAAAGGTGCATAACCTATTGCAGTTATCGAATTGGGAATTGTTATACTCTTAAGATTAGTACAATTGTAAAATGTAAAAGAACCAAGGCTTGTAGTTCCTTCTGAAATTTCTACCTTCTCCAGATGTCTGCAATATGTAAAAGCATAGTCTCCAACTTTCTTCAAAGAATATGGCAGCCTTATAGATTTCATATAATAACATTTACCAAATCTGGAACTATACTCATATAATGCCCTGCAATTTATTTCTGTTAATCCTGTAACCCGATATAAATCAAGAGTTATATTTTTATTTGCTTTTTCTATTTTAGAGGCGATAAGATTTAAATCAGATTCTGTTAAATTACCACATACACATAATATATATTCATCTTCAAGTCTAGAAAGATCAAGTTGATTCAAAGTGCTTGCTGTATAATTTGTTAAACTCCATTTAGCAGACAAAGTAAGATTTTCCATTGCAAGATATCCGCTTGTAATTTTTTTACTTCCCAGATACCATCCGGAAAATGTGTATCCTGGACGCTTTATTACTGGTAATTCTAAAGAAGACAAGCTTTTTCCAATCGGGATTCTTTTTGTGGAAATCTTTGAAGAACAATTTGTATTATAAGTGATAAATACTTCTGATATTTCTTCAAGGCCATTGCCATTTGAAGGATTTATAACAAAGGAAGAAATTGATTTCAGGAGACACTCATTTTTTCCATTTGATGTATTTTTAATAATCAGTTTATAAATACAGCCGGGCTTAAATGATACTATCTTATCTGCAAGATTAAAGACATTTCCGTTTGATGTTGAAATTGAGTAATTCGAAATGTTTTCAAAATACATAGGATTTATTTTATAAAGGCCTTCTTCCTCGGGTAGAATTATTGAAGAATGATTTGTAGCTGCGCCATTATTATCCAGAGAAATTAATTCTGAATTTCCATACTTAAAAAAGATTTCCTTTTTACATTCATTCTGAATAATTACATAGCAATCTTGTATCTGGATTTCATCAGGCGAATAAACTATTACTGATTGGATGTCTCTTTGTCTTGACGGGACAATTACAAAACAATCATTAGAATAATATGGAATAGAAAAATCTTCACTCAGCTTAATATAATAAGTTACATAACAAACCGTATCTGTCAATGAAGGTTCCATATAAATTGAAACTGAATCATAGGCATTTACATTACACAAAACTTCTTCACGTAATGAATCCTTGAAAACTACAATTTTGTAAGGTGATTCATTTTTTATGCAGGTATTTGTGCTCAAATTATCATCATCTGATTTTTCTTCTTTTTCTTTTGCTTCCGTATAGTCCAGGAAATAAATATTGTCTCCTAGACCTGTAGTGCAGGAAGTCAGGCAGAGGAGCACAAAAATAGAAAAGCAAATATGATTTTTCATAACATCACGTCCAGAAAAGGGCCGGCCAATAAGCATTGGTCAGCCCCGCAAGATTTACTATGCGACCTGTTTTCTAGCGCTCAGAATATAATGTTTCGGCAGACTTTTCTGAAACAGTCCATACAAGGGGATTTGTCTTTTTATCCTTTCCGGTATTAATGGCAGCTGTAACAACATAGACCTTACCATTTTCAAAAGAAACTGATTTTGAACATGTCTGACTGCCATTCCATGCTACAGAGCGGATATTTAAAGAAGTAGAATTGGTTCCTTCTGTAAATGAAGTAAAGAAGGCATTTAGCCCTGAAGCCAAAGTATAGTCTTCACTAACAGAACCTGCATCCGAAAGCTGTACCTGTCCGTTGTATACTCTTATGGTTTTTCCGGTATTATTAATAAATTGAACTGTAGGAGCCAAATCATCATACTCTTCAGCTGCAGTTCCATTCAAATCAGTTGTAAAACTTGTAAGATTGTAAAAAGATGCTTCATCGTTTTCTTCCATGGAAGTTTTTTCTGCAACTGCTATAGTGATGTTGTTGTACTTCAATTCTTTTTTGTAAACAATCTTATAAGGATAAGAAGCATTTGTCTGAACTGGAATAGTAACTCGTTTTGCATTTGGAGCAATCACTGCATAACTTTCACCTGAATTATCTACATGTTCAACTGACACCCAGTAATTTGTGTTATTATTGAAAATCCATGTTGCACTACCAGTAAGATTTTCCGGAGAAACACTTACAGTATAAGCCTGAGTATCAGAATAATAAGCAAGTTTGCTTGTCTGTACAGCGAGAGTCGGATTTTCTTCATAAACAGACTGCTGAACTGCAACAATATTGTAAAACTTTCCGGAATTGAGTTTTACTTTTATTGATTCCAATGCAGGAATTGTAGCAATATAATTTGATGGAGAAACTGAATCTGTAAAAACAAGAACTTTTGAATTAACCTGATTTTTTAATGTAAGTGTTCCTCTTGCATCCTGTTTTCCCTGCGGATAATTTGCAAAATCCTTATAAAGCTCTGGAATTTGAGGTGTTTCATCTTGAGATGTTGTTTCTTCTGTCGTAGCCTCAACTGGAAGCATGTTATTAATTTCACTTCCTCCAGCAGCAACCTGACAGCTAATAAGGCCAAAAACACAAACTGCAAAAATAGCAATTCCAAAAATCTTTTTCATAAGATCCTCCTCTTGCCAGTCATAAATCTGACTGGACTTTTATGTAAAACCGCATCCACGGCTTTCATAATACAAAATATAAAACATGTATATTCCCAAGTCACGGGAACTAAAAATATTTTTTTACATTTCTTTTCTTAATCTTTGAGGTATTCTAGTTTCATTTTTTAAATCTTTTTCTTCAGAAAAAAAACTACCGTCGCCAACATCAGCTAAAATTTCAAATCTGATATTTGTAAATACATCAAGCGCAGAAGAAACTTCTAAATCTGAAATAAGCTCAATATTTTTCAAATGACAAATTTCAAACATAAACTTTTTAGCTACATACATAATAGGACTTATACAAATGATTGTTGTTCTGTCTTCAAAAGCCGATGACAATGCTTCAATTTCTCTGGTAAAAGATTTAACAATTCTCTTATCAACATTAAAGTCACCAATATCTGTCCAATTATCATTTAAATATTCAGAAAAACTTCTGCTTATTCTCAAAACCTTAAGAGTGTTTTTTTGATATAAGGAGCAACAATATCTGACGAAATTGCAAGACGAACTTTTTCATATAATGAATAAATATTCTTTTTAGAAACCTTTTCTTCGTTTGCTATAACTTCAAGAATTGGAATGATGTTACGAATACTGATATTGTCTTTTATAAGAGATTGCAGGATTTCTTTTACAATGCCATATGCTTCATATTCATATTTACCAGCTATATGGGCACACAAAGCCTTATTATCTTCCATAAGTTCATCAAACAAATCGCTCACATATTGAGTTGTAATTACAGAAGCCAGATTGGCTTTTATGATTTCGGTAAAATGAGTTTTTATAATCTTTTGATATGAAACAAGCAAATAACCTCTTTCTTTTGCGATATCTTTTCTTGCAGAAGAAATCCAGAGAGCAGAACAACCATAGGCAGGTTCAAAAGCTTCACTCCCCTTAATTTTTTGAGTTACGTTACCGGCATCAAGAATTAAAATACAATTTCTTTTGAGTTCATAACGGGAAACTTCGACTTCTGAAACCTTTATTACATATTCAAAGGGAAACAGATTTCTGTTATCTTTTACCCTTACATTTGGTATTACAAGACCATATTGTTCATAAATATCCGCTCTAATTTCAGATATAGATTTTAAAATATCCTGAAGCAATTTTTCCTGGCAAAGTGATTTTCCAAGTTCAAGTGTAAACAAATATGTTTTCTGATATTTTTCCATAATCATAACCTCCATGTAATGCTGAATCAGCCATGTCATACTGTTTCAGCGATGTCATGCTGAACTTGTTTCAGCATCTAATTCATAAAACCTACAGTTTTCTTTCCATATTCTTTTTCTTCCTGCATGCGGCATAGTTCCTGGATGATATATTGTTTTGTAATCTTTTGGGGAGGCAGAAATCTAAGGAGCGAAGAAATATTTCCGAAATCTCCAGGAGTAACGCTTTCATAATTACAAAGCTGGCGGAAGTCGCAATCTACAAAATTAAATTGAGGAAAGTAAACTTTCAAAAGATTTTCAATTCCTGCAACCTCCAGCGCCTTAAACTCAACCATAATGTGAAAACGCCGCTGCATTGCCTTATCCATAACCTGACGCAGATTTGTTGTACAGATTACAATGCCATCATAGTTTTCCATCTGAGTTAAAAATTCATTGGTCTCAGTAATTTCAAAACGATGAGATGCAAGAGACCTTTCCCTGAAAAAAGAATCTACTTCATCAAAGAGCAAAATCTTATTTTCTTTCCTTGCCTGATTAAAAGCTTCCGCAATATGTTTTTCTGATTCACCTACATACATTCCAAGAATATCCGAAGCATGCTTAGAAAGAATTTTTCTACCGATTGAGTCAGCAATAAAGTGTGCAAGATTCGTTTTACCACCGCCACTCACTCCGTAGAAAAGCATTCGGATTCCCCTTCTGTCGGCTGGATTTTTGCGTCCATATGCAATCGCATTTTCTACCATTCCAACAATTTCCTCTGCTGGAATTGAGGTATTTAAAACACTCAAGTCATAAGCACCATAATTAGAAACTTTGTTTTCATCCTGCTCATAAGGATTTTCGATGATTACAGATTCAGTTATCTGCAAATCAGGTTTGGCATAAACCTGCTGTAAAAGATATTGATAATTCATAAGTCTCCCCCTTCAGAACCTTCGCTTGACAATCCGATTTTCTGCTATAAAATATAAATCATACACATTCCCAATACACGGGAATAATGTTATATTATTATGAATTTATAAGGTGCAAAAAAAATGGCAGTTGACTTTACCGAAAAAGCAAAAAGATATCAGGCGATAGACGAAATAATCGCTTCTGGCCGAAAACTAAAATGGAATCAAATGATTTCTGAAATGAATGAAAAATATGATATCAAAACAAGCCGTACATCTTTCTTCCGCGACATAGAAGAACTGGAAGAAAAATACGGAGCTCCGATAGATACTGATTTTGAAACAAATGGATATTTCTATACAGACCCGGGATATCGCCTGCCTCGCTTTTACACAGATGAGAATGCTGCAAAAGCGGCAAAGCTTATTAAGACACTTATGGATATGGTAAAGGGAAATCCTCTCTATAAAGAAGCCCAGGAAGTTTTTGAATCACTGGCAACAGAAAACCATGATTTTTCAATTGAGAATATTAAAATAAATAAAAAACCGGAAAACGACCGCATTATCTTTGTAGGTGCTCCTAACAAAAATATTCCGGCAGAAACCTGGCGACTTATTGACCAGGCCCTACAAAAAAATCTGGTTATGACTTTTGATTATCAATCCCTTTCAGACAAAAAGCCTTCAAACCGTCGCGTTCAGCCCTGGCAGCTGATTTACGATAACGGTAACTGGAATCTGCACGGCCTTGATGTAGTAAAAAAAGGTCGCCGCCGCTACTCCCTAAACGAAATGAAAAACATCAAACTCACAAAAGAAGTTTTCACACTGCCAAAAGATTATGATTTCCGCAAAATGACGATTGGCTCGTTTGGCTGTATGTGCCATGATAATTATCTGAATTTTAAAATCCACCTGCATGGCTACGCAGCCCGCATTTCACAAAACCGAGTCTGGGGAGAAAATCAGACAATCACTCCAGACAAAAAAAATCCCGGCCCCGATGGCACCGGAATTATTTTGAGCTTCCGCAGCAACCAGCTCTACTCCATTCAACGCTGGACCTGGCAATGGGCCGACGAAGCAATGCCACTCGAACCAAAAGAACTCGTTGATGACTGGATGGCAAGGCGGGAGAGGATTAATAAACTTTAAGACTATAATGCTAAAAAAGGTCTGTTAAAAACCTTTTGCAGTTTATACAAAGTCTCAAGAGTTGGATTTGTTTTATGGGGATTTTCAAGACGCTGATACTGCTGATAAGTCATACCGGCTTTAGCTGCAACTTCTTTTTGAGATTTATTTGCCCGAGCCTTACGTAGCTCAATAGCAAAAGCAACTTTCGGTGACACTTCAATTGGATAGCCGCCTGTAAATTTAGGTTCAGCAATTGGATGTCCATGATCTAAATCTACTGCTAAAACACCATTTAAAGCATCCTCTGCCATCTTTAATGCTTCTTCTTGAGAAAAACCACAAGTTAAAATATTTGTCATATCAGGAAACTGTGCAACATAAATACCATCTTTCTGTTTTTCTATAGTACAATTATATGTCATTTGGACTCCTCCTTAAGTGTTTTAGGATTAATTCCAGCTTCTTTTAATATTTTATTTCCAAAACTTCCTAAATCTTTATTTCCATGTAAAGGAACTGGTACAGGACGATCAAAGCCTTCTTTTTCAAAGACATGATGAGAACTTTCTATTCTCACCTTTTTCCAGCCATTTGCCTTCAAAATTTTCATAATTTGCTTAGCCGTATATCCCATATAATAAATATACAACATTTATGTTGTATCGTCAAATTTATACTTTTTTTTCTCGGATTTATACTTTTTTTTTCTCGGATTACTTGCATTTTTGAGTAAATAGAAAAATAATTTATTGCATACCACTTAATACATAAACCAATTCTAACAAAGGTAAATCAAAATTAAACGATTTTAATTTCTCTTCTGCAAATCTTTGTACACAAACAGGAACTTCTGATAAATAATTATCAGTTTCGTTCTTGTCTACATTATTTATGACTTTTAATCCATCATCTAGTTTTAGTTCAGAAACCTTATTGGTTGTAGAATCAAATGACAAAAATATTAAATCTTTATTGATTCGCTCCCCAGAATAGTTCTTCTGGTTTAATGCCTTGTAAATAAAGTAAGAAACTGTTCCTTTTATACAACAAGTCGCAGAAGGCAAATTATCTGCAAAATCAAGACATTTATCAAAAGCTATATGTCCAACCCCACAAATATTCTTAGAACTCTCACCTTCTTTTGGTTTTCTTCGGAATATTAAATTATCGTAACGAGGTTTTATACCATATTCATTAAACCATTCAATAGGTGTAATAAACGAATATCTATCTTCATTGATTGTTAATCTTTTACCCTGCAAACTAATTGCTCTCTTGAAGAAATTCTGCAAGTCTTTCAAATCACATTTTGGAACATCTGGAAGACCTTCCAAATTAAATTTGGCAGCATTTCCGACCATGTTTGAAATTAAGGATATAGCTTTTTCTCCACCAAAAGTTTTATCTCTAGAATCAAACCATGAAGAGACATTACCTTTCTTAGCAGCAGAGTATCCTTCAGAATATAAGTCATCATAAAATTTATTATTCTGCATTCCCAATACAAGCATCATCATATCATCTGGATCTGACATTCCAGCAGAGAATGCTTTTGTTATGTTCATTATTTTTAATTCAAGTTTTGTCCAAATTTTTGATTCAACAGTATCAGGGTTTCTTAAAGTAATAACATCAACATCTTTTTTCTGGCCATATCGATTAATTCGACCTACTCGCTGATGTAATCGCATAGGATTCCATGGAATATCTGCATGAATTAAAACATTACAATTTTTCTGTAAGTCGATACCTTCACCAGCTGCCTCTGTTGATATTAAGAATCTAACATGACTTTCATTAAACTTTTCAGCTGCATCTGTTCTTTTTATTGTGAAATCTTTCTTTGAGCCATCTGGCATTATAACATCTGGAAGAGATTCATCACCATTAATAAATGTTACACAATCTGGACCCCATTTTTTCATCAATTCTGTCATTAATAAACTTTGAGTTCTTTTATATTCAGTGAAGAAAAGAACATTTTCTTCTGGATAGTCCTCTTCAACAATCTTAATAATTTGATCAATTCTACTTTCATGTGTAATTTGATTACCTAAATCAATTAATGAAATAAGATTTGAAATCTCGTTTTCCATTAATTGGAAAGTATCTTTTTTACATACTTTTTCAAATTCTTCTAATAATGCACTTTCTTCGTCGTCTAAGTCTTCATCATTTTCACCATGAAGAGCTTCATATAGTTCTTTATAACTAACATCAACTTCTTTTAATTTATTATCCCGAATTGCAAGGAGATTTCTTTTTCGTGTCTCCAGAGCAGAAGTTACTGCTGCAATTGAACTAGAAGCTAATTTTTGTAATGCAATTAGAACAAGTTGAATACTATTAACAATAGTTCCAGATTTTGAAAGCGCATAAGTTTTTCCTTCTTCAATGAAGTCAGAAAGTTCTTCATAGAACAAGGCTTCTTTATCAGTATACGAAAATGACTTTGGATGTTGATGTATCGGTTTAAAAAGTTTGTTGCCATCCATATCAACTGTATTCTGTTTATTATTTCGAATAAAATATTTTGATAATTCAGAAAATTGTGTTGAATAATCTCCTTTTGGATCAAATACATCTGGATTAACTAATTTCATTAACGAGAAGAATCCAAAATCAAAACCACGGTGCGGTGTTCCAGTAAATAAGATAGTTGATATTACTTTTCCAGCTTGCTCTAATTCTTCAAAAAACTGATATTGAAGAGTTTTTCCCTGTCGTTCGGTTGCATTCATATGGTGTGCTTCATCTACAATTACCAAATCCCACGGGTCACTTTCTAAAATTTGATTTCTTCGTTGTTCATTATCCATTGCTAATGTAGGAAAAGATGCAATTACATGTGAATGACCTTTCCAATAATTCACTTTTGAGTTTTCCTGTTCTGTTGTAAAAACATCAAAAGTTAGATCGAACATATTTATCAAACGTTCTTGCCACTGAGAAGTTAGAGGTGCTGGAGTTAAAATTAATATACGATGAGCTTTTTTACAGGAAATCAAACTCCATATCATTAAACCAGCTTCAATTGTTTTTCCTAAACCTACATCGTCAGCTACCAGATAACGAACAGGCCATTCCTTTAAAACTTGATTACATACCCATAACTGATGTGGCAACAAATCAATATTTGAACGAGAAAAAACTCCCCATTTGTTGTTTATTGTTTGTATAATAGCCGATTGAGTTTTAGCAATTACTTCATCAGGATTGGATTTGTTTGCATTCTTTAATTCAGAGTAAATGTCTTGTAATACTTCAAGTTCATCAAAAGGACATTTTTTTGTTTCTTCATTTTCAAAGGTAACAATTGCATAGTCTTGTTTTACACTATCAACAATACCAATTCCAAGAGTCGCATGTTTTACTTTATCATTTTCATGAATCATTTCTTTTCTCCAAAAATTAAGAATGGCAAATCATGGCATTTCATGAATGCTCTTATTTCGTCTTCAGTTAAAGCTTCTGCTCGGAGTGCATCCAAGATTGCATAATGTATAGATTCTGAAGTTCTTTCTGCGGGTCTTTCAGTCCAGTCGTTAAATGCAATTCTTCTCAAATATGCATGTGGAATATATGTAAACCGATTTAAAATATCAAAAGCTTCATCTCTTTCTTCATCAGTAGTTCCATAAAAATCTGAATCCAGCAGTTCTCTCACAATCAAAGATATACCAAATTTGAGGGTTTTCTTCGAACAATATATTTTTAAAGCTCTTCCCGTTGCTTCAGCAGAGGCGGATGTATTTATCAATGTTTCTTTTGAAATTTCTTTTGAATACTTCAATCCATGAAAATTAGACCAAATATCCATAAACTGGCGTCGGAATTTATAGACTCTAAGTAAACTTTCAAATTCTAGTAAATCGTCTTCATTTAGTGGATGAGAATCAAGATAATGATCATACAATCTATCTAGAGTTTCTCCGTCAGAAAATTCTTTTATTAAGCCTGACATACTTTCCATTTTTTCTTTACGTGATACTTCAGTTCTTTGTTCACCAAAATAATTTATGGATTGAAGCGAACCTAACATAAAAAGAGTACACCAAGATTCAGGCATAGTTTTTCTTTCTTCATTATAGTTTTCAAAGAAGTCGGCAGAAATGGCGAGAGATTTTTTTCTCGCATTTGTATCAGCTAATGAAGTTGGGAAAACTCTATTATAGTATTCCTGTTTTCTTATACCCCATGTATTAGAATCAACAGCTGCCTTCCACTTGTTATAAACATCCATTACAGTACATCTAGGATAATCAGGAATTTCCTCAAAATCATCGGTAAAATTATAATTATCAATAAAATCATCAAGATTACTTAAATTTCCAGATCTTATTGCATTCCTAAGCGTATTTACTTGTGTTGTAAGCGATTCAATAGACTTTTTCTGAATTTCGATTGTATTTACATGTTCAGTAATAACATTGTTCTTAGCAAATTCTTGATGGCGGAAATATTCAATTATCTCAGAACTGTATTCATCACTAACGATTTGGAATTTATCACTCTCAGTAGCAACAAATGTGAATGTATTAATTGGCTTAGGAATACCATCTTTATTTCTAATCTTAAATAAACTCCAGTTTATTTCTTCAGCATGATCAGTATTTTCCAAGATTTCCAGGAAGCATTCTAAGCATTCATTATCTAACACAGATTCATGTAACTCACTGAATATTGTTAAAAGAGTCTCATAGGAATCTATCTGTTTCCATTGTTGGTCAAAAGCTTTTTTAACTACATTTGAAACAACATAACAATCTGCCGCAAATACTTTTTGAATCAATTTTAAAACTGTAATAAACTCAATGTCCTCTGGTTTTAATCCAAAACTATTTGCAGATACGGCATAAATTGTATTAGATACAGGTATTATGTCTTTTGTTCCAGTTGGGATAATATTCTTTTCGCCTGCTACAGAGGTCAAAATTCTTTTTGCAAAATCTGCAAAGAAAGGCTGCTCTTGCAAACTAGAAGTTATCAGGAACACATGTAATAAAGACTTAAATAATCCTATAGAATAATCATCTCTTTCATCTAACTTGCATAAAAGTTGAGAGATACTATCTGCTATCTTATCTAATAGGATCTTATTTTTGTTATCAACTTTAGATAAAGAAGTTCTTCCAGGGTCTAACTCAAAACGTGCATTTATAATAAATGGGAGACTTTCATATTCTGCAAAAGGAGCCAAATTCCAAATGCGAGGCATGTGATCTTTTGAAGAAGACTTAAATATTTCAACTTGATTATCCTTTTCTCTCAGAATAATCTTATATAAATTATTATTTCCCTCGATTACAAAATAATTTTGTCCATCAAGATTTACCAATTCTATCTTTCCAAAATCGGTTACCAATATTTCTTTTAATACTTTAACACAATAAGCGTTATTACTTTCAATACCTGCAGTATTTACTTGGATTTCAATTTTATTTATTCCTCTGCACAAAAGAGGTTGAATAGCAGCTGTTCTAGCGAATTCTGAAATTATATCTGAAGCAGTATAATTATCTTCAGTAATTTCGAATTCAATTCTAGTTTCAAATTCATTAAGTTTTTCTTCTTTATCAAGTTTTTTAGGATACAAGGCTCCAATAATTCGGAATTGTAATTCCCCACTCCTTATTATAGGTTCATTAGAAGCAAGATATATACTCTTGAATCCCAAGCCAAATTGTCCAGTATCGCCCTCCTCTTTATCAGAAGCGTTAAGTGCAAGCATATTTTTCAGATCATATTGATATTTGTCTGAATTATTTGAACCTGCAGGAGTTTCATTAATTCTTCTACCATAATGGCTAATCGAAAATATCTTATTCTCCACTTTTATGGAGAAAACCCTTCTATCCTTAAAAGTTGGGTTATTAGAAATATCACAAACAGAATCATCTGCATTTTGTAATAACTCATACAATATTCTAGATACAGAGTATTGGTTCTTTGATATTTGTTTCTTAACAGCTGCATGTATGTCTTTCTGTACATCAATATTGTTAAGTATTAATTTTTTCAATTCATCATTTAATCTGTTTTTATCCTTAATAATTTGAGCTTCTTTTTCATCTTTTTTAGATTTTTCGTATTCTTGAAATTTTTCATTCCCCAAAGATGTTTGTCGATTAAAGATTTCTGAATATTGTGTATACAATTCCTTAAAATCTTTATTTGATTTTAATCCCATTCCACTTAACTTATCAAATAAAGAATCGAAAATGTATAATACTGTAGAATTGACTGTATTTTGGTTAGTCTCTAAAAATGCTGTAAATAATTTATATCCATTCTTATTAAAGTACTGTCTGTAAGCAGTCTCTAATACTTGAGATTTTATTAACTCCTGAAGTTTTTTATCAAGTTCATGCACGGAATTTGTAATTTTTTTCAGATTCAGATGGAATACATTTGATTTCGCATCTTTATGGGACATCCATGCCCTATCACTATAAAGTGTAATTGGATTTTCACTATTAGATTGTGGTACAGGAATTTTCTTTCCCAATAAATTTGATAATGTTACAGTGCTTCCTTTAGGAATATGAATGATTGTCTTGAAATGGTTAAATGAAGCAAATACTTCTTCTTCCGGCACATTGTTTATCCATAATGTATTATCCGGATCAGCTATTTCTATCTTATATTCTTTTATAAGACTATCAAAATACGTAATATTTTTTTCTTCCAATGCATATTTTGAAAAATTTCCTTGTAATAATAAGAAGAACATATAAAGCAATTTCACATGCTCAAGATTCTCACTTTCAAACCAAGGTGCAAATGTTTTTCGAATTGTCTCAATGCTGTCTTCACTTGTGAGGCGATATTCGAAATCTGATTCCTTTGCAGCTTCTCTCTCTTTATCTATTTCTATTAATCTATTGGCCTCTAACAAATCATATATGATTTGTTTCAACAGATATTCAGGTTCATAATCTGGATCATCCGTAGCTGCAATATCTTCTGCTGATTTCCAAAGATTATTTTGAGTTGGATATTTATATTTACTTAAGTCGAAGGAACTATCCTTAATTTCTATTATTTTTTCAAGGACTTTATAGAAGACTTTTTCGCAAGTATCATTAATAGAAATAGTTGTTAAATATTCTAAACAACTATTTAATGCATCAATTTGTTTTTCGAGAGGATTCCTAACTTCTATCCTTTTATATATGTTAAAAAGCAAATCCCTTGTATTTTCTGATTTAAAGTTCTCCAATAATTTATAAAGAGCCCCATAAACAGGAACTTTTTCAAAGTTCTTTAATATATAACAAGTAGAATTAAATTCTTCGAATGTATCAAATTGAATCTTAAAATATAGTTTTTCGTTGAATGGTTCTATGAAGCAATCAAATAATTCTTCATACGTTTTTGGAAACATTTTTTTTGTTTCCATTTTATAGTAATTATCTTCAGAGAATGCAATATCTTCTTTACTGTACAGAGAGAAATTGGATGTTAAGAATTTTGTAATTGAGTCTGGTAAAACATTATCTGCAATTATTTGTCTTGCAGAACATTTTCCTCCAGTTCGTAATGGAATCCATTTTACTAAAGCGCAACTACAGTTGCCTGGATCCGAAAACTCTTCATATTTTTCAATTTTTGTAAGAATAGAGAATGCCTCATCATATATATCGATATTGTCTTTTGTTCCTAATGCTACAAACTTTTCAAAAGCCTTTTTATATTCCAATTTATCTAAGAAATCTTTTTGTTTTGAAAGAAGGATATCATTTGACGAAGGTTCTATTAAGAAAAAATCAGGTTTTAATCCATTTGGAATTTTTATTCTATTTAGATTCAAGTAACAGTTATTATCTTTAGGAGCAACATATTGTTTTGTTATAGTATCAAACTGTAGAGGTATTCTTAAGTATAACTCTTCATGCGATTTTTGGAATTGTCTAAATAAAACTTCCTGAACCTTTTCATCTAAAAAGTATTCATCATTTTTGAAAAATGAAAGATTAAACGCCTTATTCAATTCCTTCAAACAAGATTCTGCATCTAAAGGGAAAATATTCAAAACTTCTTTATTTTCCAAAATTTGACGCTTCGTATGTTCCTGGAAATTGTCTGGAATAAAAATAGTATCTGGTCTTATAGTTTTGAAAATTCTTTTCCATACTTCTTCATTATTATTAAAACAGATAGTTTCGTCTTTTAATTTTTTATTACAATTGCTAAATAAGAATCGATAAAAAGGAGCAGCTTCTGTAGATATTGGGAACGTATAATCAAACATTTTTTCAAGGAACTCTGCCAAGAATTTCTTGTCATATTCAATATTCTTAAAATCCTGTTTCTGAAATGATTTTAAAATATCTTGTTCTTCATTTGGAGAAAGAATTCTTTCATCTTTAAAGAACGAAGTCTTTGCAATAAAATAAATATCTATTGAATCAATTAATTTAGCATATAACTTTATTAGAGCATTTTCCTTAAAATCTGAAGAGAAATAAAATAACAAACCATGTTCTACTAAAGAGTTTAATCTTTCTTTAGTTACGAATTCTTCTTTATTCTTTATTTTAATATTCTGGATTTTAAATAATGCTAACGATTTAAAGTTTTCAGTAATATTCTGAAATAACTCTTCAAATCTTTTTTTACCCAGTATTCGCTGGAGAATATCATAGTGATTATCAGCAGGTATAGAATTAGAAGTTTCTAGATAATTACATATAGGATTTATATAATCATCAGAAATATCATTTTCTTCAACTGTCAGAAATGAAGGTACAAAAACGAAGTCCTGATTATCATTCCAAATATTAAACCACGCATCTTCTTCTTTTATGTTTACAGCAAAGAATTTCTTACAAGAAGAACCTGATAGTTTATTAATATATGTAAGAAGTTCACCAAGATTTTTCGAGTTGCCAGATAAATCAGATAAACTAGATTTTAACAAATTCTTCTTTATTATTAAAATGATAACTCTAACAAGAGACTCATTATTTAAAAAAGCTTTTTCATTAAGAATGAGAAAAGTTCTTAACCATTTACAATGATTTATATCTTTTATAGCTTTTTCTGACAAACTATTTATTAGATTCTGAATTATTATAGTATCTGGATTATATTCAGTAGGTAAAATCTGGTATTGAGCATCATTATGTGATATATAAACACAATCCTGTTTATCAAGTGAAGGCAGTACATCTAACACCTTAGTAAAGTCAGAAACTTCAGGCAATTCAATTGTTTTTTTATGACTATCAAAACACTGCCAGTAAACTTCACTTTTTCCTTTATTGAATTTGACAACTTTACCAAAACAATAATTTGTACACGTGTATTGATTTATAAAGGGAATTGCCCCAAATTGTATACTGCTAAATGTATTCAAGAACTCTGAAACTTCATCTGTAGATTTATTACTAATTAATAATTCTTCATCAAGACAATGCTGCAAGAACTTCGGAAACTCTGGGAACATAATTTCTTGAGCCAAAATTTTGTTCCACATAATCTGTAAAGAATCTGTTCCTTCAATTACAGTATCTTCTTGTTTATTCAATAGAGTTGTAAAACCTATAAAACCGCGACGGCCTGAATCTATTGCAAAATTTCCATGTACCAGAACTGTAAAACCATTTCTTGTATTTATTTTTACCGGTGATATTTTTGGTTCTTCCATCGGTAAGTAAACACAGTATTTAAAATTAACTTCCTTTTTATCATTCTCATTACGAATTAATTCAAAAGTAATCTCAGGCTTTACATCTTCCTTTTCTTCTCTTTGATTCCAATTTTCATTTTCTGTAAGAGCCTTTAATTTATTTATTGTTTCATTAGAAATGTCTGCATCATAAACGCAATAGTGTTCCTTTCGTTTCTTTTCCTTATTATCAACTTCAATGATTTTTTTCTTATTATCTACAGTAACTGTTCTACAGTCCTTTAAGGAAACATAATATTTTACCATCTTTAATGTTTTAGAAGGAGAGACTTCACATAATAAAGGTAAAGTGGTTCCTATATTATTAAGAACATCTTCAATTATTCCAAAGGGTTTATCCTTCGAGATTTTGTGCTCTTGAATAACATGCGGTTTTCCTGGTTCTTGTATAGGGAGATATAACACAAAGCCATTTTCTTTTTTTAAATCAAAAGGAATATTTTTTATAATCAATAGACGTTCTTCATCAGTAGGAAAATTTAAGTAGTCATGATCCTTATCATTTGGAGCCCATGGTGAAATACAATCAACTTTTATATCTGGAAAATCAGGCTTTTTACAAATAGCAAAAATAAAAGCATCACAGATATGAAAAATACTCTTCATTCCAAGGCCGTAACGACCTATTTTAGATTTATCCGTTGTTTTAGAATCAACAGACATTGTAAGAATATTTTTTAAGTGCTCTTCTTTAAATTCGCCATCATTATAAATAATAATAGCAGGTTGTCTCAATAAAGAAGTCTTAGCTTCTCTTATACCATCAACTATGTATATTCTTAATTCAGAAGCTCCTGCATCATCTGCATTCTGAATAAGCTCTTTTAATACAGGAAAACCATCTCCATATTTATAACTAACAGATAATTTCTGATTTATATCACGAACATAATTTGAAGTATAAGATAACGCCATTCATTCCACCAACTCAGTAATGTTTAATAAATATATAACAAAATATTTAACATTTCTTTTAAAATATATTATAGTATTGAAAGTACAAAAAATGAAGTTTTAAATGTGAAAACACATACTATATCTAATAATTCTACAAAACTATTCTCCATAATTCACTTATGCTCTGCTTCCGCCTGTCTCTTTGCTTTCCTGATTTCCAGCAATTCCGCATAATAATACCAGTCGTTGGTAAGAACTGCTCTTTGCTGGTAGCGCTGTTCCAGATTTTTAAGATCTTTAAGTGAGAAATAGGAATAGTCTATTTTCTGGACTTTTTTGATTTTGCTGATTTTTGCGACGCTGTGAATAGTATCTGTTGGTTGAATCATAAGCAGCCTCCTGATTAGAATTATATTATACTACAACATTTACTCCAAACTTCCGCTTTAATGCCATTGCTTCAAACCGTTTCATGACTTCCTGCATATTTTTATCTGTAAATTCCATTACTTTGTTTTTGAAGTAATCGGGGATTCCATAAAAAGCTTCTGCAATGCTGGCTACTATAGCTGTAAGAGTGTCACTGTCGCCACCAAGAGAAATTGCATTTCTTATTACATCTTCAAAATCACTTCCTTCTAAAAATGCTGTAATTGCCTGTGGGCAAGTTCCCTGACAGCTGGAAATAAAACAATAATCAAGACGTATCTCGTCACAAGTTCTGGAACAATCATTTTTAAATTCTTTTTCTATGTATTCTTTTATTTCTTTTTTTGATTTTCCTGTTCTAGCCAGATAAATTGCTGATGCAATAGCTTCTGCACCTTTTATTCCTTCTTTGTGATTGTGTGTTACTTCTGCACTCCAACGGGCAACTTCTCGTGTTCGTTCAATACTATCGAAAAGCCAGCCAACAGGACTGACTCTCATCGCTGATCCATTTCCAAAGCTATTGTATGGCCTATAACTTTTAGTCTGAAGCCACTTCTTAAACATTCCGCCATAACCTGCATTGGGATATTTTTCTCCCCAAAAGTGCATATTTTCGATAATCGATTTTTTCATTTCTTTTTTTGTGGCATTTATTCCAGCTTTTAGAATTCCATCACAAACTGCAATTGTCATAACAGAATCATCTGTAAAGTGGGGAGCCTCAGAGAAAAGAGGAAATGATTTAGTTTTGATATTGTGCCATTCATACGGCTGGCCGATAATGTCACCTATAATTGCTCCATACATAATAATCCTCATGTTTGTCATCTATATTATAATTTTTTAATTCCCAATGCACGGGAATAAAAAGCGGGGCGTTGCGGGGCGGCGTTTGAGCCCCGCTGGGTGGGTAGCACGCTACGAAGTGCGTGCGTAGGGAGGGGCTCCTCCCTCCTTGATTCATTTTTTATATAATTGATTTTTATTCTTCTTTGTGATAAATTACATAAAATTGCAGTAAATGCGACACAATTCATAAAATTATAAGGGAAGGTTCTTTACGTATGTTTTTAAGGGCTGACCCGCAATTTTATAGCCCGCACGGCGGGTTCAAGGAGTTTTATTATGGGAGCACGTGGAGAACTTTTTACTACTCAGATCTATCTGGACAATCGTTCGTATTTTTTCAATGTTAAAGAAAACCGCACTGGTGATGTATTCTTACAGATTGTAGAAAGCAAGAACCGCGACGGTGTTGAAGCAGACCGCCATCAGATTGCAATTTTTGCAGAAGATATGCAGAAGTTCCTTCAGGGCTTTGAAAAGTCTCTGGATTTTGTTGAGAAGGACAGAAAACAGCGACAGAAGGCAGCTAAAGAAAAGAGAGCTGAAAAAGATGCTAAATATTCAACAGGCGCAAAAAAGGTTTATCGCGTAAAGGGCGACAAGGCCGCTAAGTCAGATAAGAAAGCCGACGACGGTATTAAGAGAACTGGTAAGGTTATTCATATAGTTTCTAAAAAAGAAGTGAATAACGAAGAATAATAATTTATCACACGGATTCGATTTTGCTAACGCAAAATCATTTTTAAAAATATGGAATTACGTTAGTAATTCCGAATCCGTGTGCCCATAATCCGTGTGCCTAAAATGACGCAAGAAGCCAAGAATTTCTACAAAGACCTTCGGAATGTTGTACAGCCGATGGCCATACAAAACCTTATTTCCTCAGCCGTAAACTCTGCCGACGTAATCATGCTGGGCTACATAAGCCAGACTGCCATCGCCGCCTCCTCGCTTGCTGGTAACGTTGCCTTTATTCTTTTTATGATTTCAACAGGACTTTCTTCGGGCCTTGTAATGCTTGGTGCCCAGTATTGGGGAAAGAAGGATACAGAAGCAATCAAAACTCTGCTTGGAATCGGTCTTAGAATCTGCTGTAGTGTTGAAATTATAGTTGCCTGTATTGCAGCTTTTTATCCCCGCATTCTCATGCTGATTTTTACAAAGGATTCGGCTCTTATTGCTGAAGGCTGCAAATACCTCAGGGCCGCAAGTTTTTCTTATGTCTGCCTTTCTTTTTCTCAGATGTTCCAGGCTGGATTCAAAAGTATTGAACGTGTAAAAATTGTAACAATCACATCAACAACCAGTCTCTTTTTGAATATAGGCCTCAATGCAGTTTTCATTTTCGGTTTGTTAGGCGTACCTAAGATGGGAATTACCGGAGTTGGTATTGCAACTTCGATTGCCCGCTTTATTGAAATGGTAATCTGCTTTATTTACGCAGGCCGACAGACTGACGTTAAATTTTCTGTCACTTGTGTGTTCCGCCGTAACAAGCTTCTTACCCGCGACTTTTTCAAGTATTCCCTGCCGGCTGTTGGTAATGAACTCGTCTGGGGTTCAGCCTTTGCAATGTATTCTGTAATCATGGGGCACCTCGGCGAAGACATTGTTGCCGCAAACTCTGTAGTAAACACCGTCCGCCAGCTTGGTTCAGTTTTGTGCTTTGGTATGGCTTATGGAGGAGCAATCGTAGTAGGAAAATATATGGGAGCCGGTGACATGGCAGTTGCAGAACGAAATGCCAGCCGTCTTGCTAGAGTAACAATTTTTTCGGGTGTGCTTGGTGCCGTCCTTTTAATTTGCCTTTATCCAGTACTTCCTTATATTGCTGATTTGAATGAAACAGCCGCTCATTACAGAAACATTCTGCTTTTTATAAATGCATATTCTCTGATTGGAGCTTCTATAAATACAGTTTTGATTTGTGGAATTTTCCGTGCCGGTGGAGACTCAAAATTCGGCTTTGTTGCAGACATAATAAACATGTGGTGTGTATCTGTTCCTCTCGGTCTGCTGGCAGCTTTTGTATTTAAGTTACCACCACTATGGGTATATTTTATTCTCTTCTTAGATGAATTTGAGAAAATGCCTTTTGTAATCCATCATTATTTTAAGAAAGGCTGGCTTAGGAATATAACCAGAGATTAATAATCAATATACGAATTATTAAAATTGGCGTAAGCGGGAAAAGGTTCTAAAAAACATCATTCCCGTTTTTTAGTGCCTTTTACCGCTGAGAGCCAATTTTTTGATTCTAGTATTTAAATGTTAATCTTTGTATTGGCGACGGCCCCAGCTTGTGACAGACTTCCCTATGCGCTTTTGTCGGGTAGCCCTTGTGTTTTGCATATCCGTATTCAGGATATTTTTTATCCATTTCCAGCATCAGACGGTCGCGACAGGTTTTAGCAAGAATACTTGCTGCCATTACACAAGGATATTTTCCATCAGCTTTAGGCTCACAGCGGCATTCAATCGGAACATCAGGACATCGAGTACCGTCCGTAATTCCGATAAGCTTTATCTGATTAAAATCAGCTAGTTCCTGCAGCCTGCACCACTCAGGAAATTTATTCATGAGCTCTTCAAAGGCATTTTTCATTGCCAGCATGCTTGCTTCGAGTATATTAATTTCATCGATTGTTGTATGATCTACAAGTGCAATTCCATAACAGGCTTTCTCTTTAATCACTGATTCTGCAGCCTGACGTTTTTTTTCTGTAAGCTTTTTTGAGTCATTGAGTATTTCAACAGGAAAATCAGAAGGAAGAATTACTGCTGCTGCACAAACAGGTCCTGCAAGAGGACCTCTGCCCGCTTCATCAAAACCTGCTTCAAGAATTAAATGTGAATCTGACATTTAGAAGCCCTGCAAGATGTTTTTTTCATCTGTAAGTTTTGTTGCCTTATTCACGTAAAGCGGCTGGATTTTACTTGTTGTATTTGTGAGACGGGCTTTAAAGTTGTTTTCAATAAAAGCAGCTTTTACAGAAAATAGTTCTGCAATACGACCGTTCCCACCGCTTACAAGAAAATCATTTTTTTGAGCCGTTACATTTCCGCCGTCTGCAGAAATAATAACGCTTGTATCAGCATTTGTACTTACAGAAGAATTTCTGATTGAGATGCGGGATTTTACTGCCGCAATAAATGATGCATAGGAAACTGCATTTGCAGAAACCATAGTATCAGAAATATTGATTATGGCATTGCTTGCATCGATTACAGTACCGTTTCTGGTAAAATCTGCAGCAATAACACAATTTTTCATAGTAAGCACAGAATTTTCAAGTTTTATTAACGGCACAATCGATTTCTTACTTATTTCAGATGTGTTTGAAATTCTACAGTCAGAAATCTCCAGTGTGGAAGTTTTTACAACAAATGATCCATCAGCTCCAAATTTAAGCCGAGCATCACCGCCATTAAAAACTTCAAAATTAGAAGAAATATTGTAAGCCTCGCTAATTACCATTTCTCCCTTTACAGAAAGCTTAACCACTCTCTGATTAAGAAGTGCAGATTTGAGCTGCTTAAAATCTGTAAACGGATGAGCAGCCGTTCCATCTGCAAGCTCAGCATCGCCAGAAGCATCAAAATAATAATTTGACTGATCAATTACAACTGCAAACTCAACAGGACTGCTTGCATTTTCGTCAGTTTTTGAATAAGCAGAAACTTTATAATAAACAGGATTCAAACCATTTTGAGTCCAATGCAAAGAGAAACTTTCGCCCTTTACTTTTCGATATTCACCAAGCGGTACATTTTTGAAAATCTTATCATCAGAAGAATAAGAAATATCAGATTCATCCAGTGCAAGCGGCTCACTCAAAGCAATATATAAATCTGTCCCACGCATACCGGAAATCTTTACATCTACATCACCGCGTGAAACGAATCCCTGGGCATTAGTTTTTATGACCGGAATTTGAGGAGGTTTTCGGTTGATATCGTATGAGACGGAAATATTTCCCTGATAAACTGAATTTGCAAAAATACCGAGTGTAGCAGAACCAGAAACTTCATCACCGTAAAAAGCATCAATTCCAATACGGGTAAAAAGTTCAGAATAAGTTCCGTCCAACTCATTCATTATACTCAAAGCGTAAGCATCATCTCCACGGATGGAATAAACCAGACTTCCATCTGATGTTTCATCACGTACAATCTCTGGTTTTGGAGGCAGCACAAAAAATTCAATCGGATTACCTGCATCATAATCAATAGGTTGCCATGAAATCATATGGCTCACTGAACGATCTAGTTTTACAGGCTCTCTCGGAAGCCCCCAGTATTCTGAATCAATTTTATATATAAACTTATTATTTGTAAAAGTTACTGTCTCCCAGTCTGAAACCTCAAAAGGAACATCTCTATGACTGAAGACACCGGCAGATTGTGGATATGTTTTGATTATAAAACGATATTTTACATTTCGAGCTTTATCAAAAATTGTACACGGTATATAGCGAGACAGCACACTTAAAGAAGAAAGCTGTAAGGTACGGGCAGGCATATAATTTTCCGGCATATTATCTTCCGGTGGAAGCCCAATATAAAACAGAAAATCACCAGGAATTGTAAGCTGGCTTCCTGCGCTGTAATTTAATATTCCACCATCGAAAAAGGTTTGTATAAAATTTTTATAAGAAGTTTTAGAACCATCATCTGTTTTTACAGTGTATTTTACAGAAACTTTTTCTTTTTTTCCGTCACCCGTAATACGTGTTACATTAAGCTGAACGTCTCCCGCAACATCAAGCAAAACAGGTCCATCATAAGCAAAACCAAAAGTTTCCGGGTCCGCACCATCAACAGAATAAAGAAAGTCTCCTCCATCAGAATTATCAATAACCAGCATCTGACGATTTGCCCACTCTCCCTTTACCGGGCTGAGCAAATTAATTTCAGCAGAAAGTGGCAGTACAAAAATCAGAAATGAAAGACAGATACAAACAATAGAAGGAAACTTTTTTTTCATAGTTCTCCCTATGATTCAAGGAAAGGTCCGAGAATATCGCGAAGTTCCGGATCTTGAGAATAATAATTCTTTTCCAGTTCTTCTTTTGAAAGCCCTACAAGTTCATGGCTCATATAATGAATCCAGCGGTTTTCATCAGGATTATTGATCACAAACTTACGGCAATAATAATCAGGCTGAATAGGAAGCTGTTCTTCCTGATAAGTAAAATATTTATAGTCATGAACAACAACCTTGATATCCTCACGAGGCATACCGCGGCTGTTAATCAAAGTTTCAACAAGCGAATTGATTGTACGGCCTGAATCAAAAATATCATCAACTAAAAGAATCTTGTCACCTGGACGCAAGTTTTCTGGAGGATATGTCCATCCATCGATAAAAACTTTGGTATGCTGGGCAACATCAGAATAAGAACGGGCAACTACGCCTGCATACAAAACCGGATGAAAACTTTCTCGCTTACTGATAATTTTAAAATATTCACTGATTACGTTTGCCATGTAAGCTCCACCACGTAGTGAACAATAAATTACATCAGGGATAAAGCCGTCTTTATAAATTTTATGAGCAAGTTTTAATGCATCATTGCGAACAACGTCATAAGGTAAAAATTCTTTAATCATAAAGCCCTTCTGCCACTCCGAATTAGTTTCGGAATTAGTTTATAAGATGCTGAAACAAACTCAGCATATCTATAAATTATAACGCTTTTTTATCTTTTGTACTACTGATTTTTCGCGGAATGATTTTCCGTTACATGAAAAAAGACTTTAGATCAAAAAGAAGCCGTTATCATACCATATAGCCAGGTGCTTTAGCTCATAGTCTCTGGAACTGCCGCTTCGCAGCAGCCACAAAAAGAGTATTTTTGAACC
>SAMEA3663277__coassemble_63_pt1 | contig 46646 bp, 31 predicted proteins | sample SAMEA3663277__metabat2_high_PE_016 | metagenome-assembled genome bin SAMEA3663277 (sample SAMEA3663277) | pig gut metagenome | biome: pig gut; feature: pig-associated habitat; material: faeces | place: China | collected 2013 | reverse complement strand
GCTTCACGAACCCAGGAATCATCATAGCCGTTTCCGTTGAAGATGATTCTCTTGTGCTCTTTGATTGTCTTAAGAATCAGGTCGTGCAGATCACTCTTGAAGTTGCTTGACTTTTCGAGGATGTCGGCAAACTGGCTGAGCTCTTCTGCAACAACAGTGTTCAAGAATACGTTTGCGCAGGCAATTGATTCATTAGAACCAAGCATACGGAACTCAAACTTGTTACCTGTGAATGCAAATGGTGAAGTACGGTTACGGTCGGTAGTATCCTTATTGAAGTCAGGCAAAACAGTAACACCAATCTGCATTTTTTCTTTTTCATGATTTCCGTATGGAACACCTTTTTCAATTGAGTCGAGAATTGCGGAAAGCTCATCTCCTAAGAAGATAGAGATGATTGCTGGAGGCGCCTCGTTAGCTCCAAGACGGTGGTCGTTACCAGCAGAAGCAACAGAAATACGAAGCAGATCCTGATACTCGTCTACAGCCTTGATGATTGCGCAGAGGAAGAGGAGGAACTGCGCATTCTGATCAGGTGTAGCACCAGGGTCAAGCAGATTCTTTCCAGTGTTAGTGCTGATTGACCAGTTGTTATGTTTACCACTTCCGTTTACACCGGCAAATGGTTTTTCATGCAAGAGACATACCATTCCATGGCGAGCAGCAACCTTGCGCATCATTTCCATAGTAAGCTGGTTGTGGTCGCAGGCCATGTTGGTTGTAGAGAAAATTGGAGCAAGCTCATGCTGAGCTGGTGCAACTTCGTTATGTTCAGTTTTTGCAAGGATTCCAAGCTTCCAGAGCTCGCGGTTCAAATCCTTCATGAACTCCTGAACGCGAGGTTTAATCATACCAAAGTAGTGATCTTCAAGCTCCTGACCTTTTGGAGCCTTAGCACCAAAAAGTGTGCGACCTGTGTAGATGAGGTCTTCACGCTTGTCATAAACGCTCTTATCAACAAGGAAGTATTCCTGCTCAGGACCTACAGTTGTTTTTACCGAAGTAACAGCTTCGTTTCCTTCAAAAAGTTTAAGCACACGAACAGCCTGCTTGCTGATTGCCTGCATAGAACGAAGAAGCGGAGTCTTTTTATCGAGGGCCTCGCCGGTGTAAGAACAGAAAGCAGTTGGAATACAAAGAGTTCCGTCCTTAATAAATGCATAGCTGGTAGGGTCCCAGGCAGTGTAACCGCGGGCTTCAAAGGTCGCACGAATTCCTCCACTCGGAAAGCTGGAAGCATCAGGCTCACCCTGAACAAGCTCCTTGCCGCTGAACTCCATGATAACTTTTCCGTCATTTGTTGGTGTGATAAAGCTGTCGTGTTTTTCAGCAGTAATTCCGGTAAGAGGCTGGAACCAGTGAGTAAAGTGTGTAGCCCCCTTCTCTATAGCCCAGTCTTTCATTGCGTTTGCAACAACAGTGGCAACCGAAGAATCCAGCTTTTCGCCGCCTTCAATAGTCTTCATCAGCTGCTTATATGTTTCTTTTGGCAGCCGGGCTTTCATAACCGTTTCATTAAAAACGTTTTCTCCAAAAATTGGTGTTACTTCGTCCATAGTTATAATCTCCTCTATATCAAAAAAAACGCTGCACTTTCATTCTGTGTAGGTCAAAATGAAAACGCAGCGTCTTTGCCGATTGTTAGTTTCTCCGAACATGCCAACGGCAGCCGGAATGTTTAAAACAAAAAAGGTCGCAGAAATACCATTTCTGCGACCCCTTTGTCGTTTGATATTTAATTTATACAGTTCTTGAAATAAATTGTCAATAAGATTTTTATTCTTTTACAATTTTTTCAAGATTTTTTTTTAGCCTGCAAGTACCTTAGAAGCCGGTTTTGCAAGGTTATGGAATGCATAACTATAAAGTATTTCAGCAACATCACTCAATGACTTTCTAACTTTCAAGCCCATACTGTGAGCAAAGTTACAAGCTGCCTTTGTTGATTCAGGATGCCAGAGCTTTGCATTCTCAAGATTAATGAATGGTACTTTTTCTGATTCTGCAATAGCTTTAATGTGAGCATTCATAAGACTGATGTTTTTGTTATTATCAGGATTGTCTACAGAAACCAGAGCGACCCTGCAGTTTTTGTGATTTGATTTAATTGTTTCAATAAGTTTAATGTAGTAAGAATCAAAGGCAGAAGGATTTGTTTTGATAATATTTTCGTCATTTTCACCGAGGTGAAGAATGATTCCTTCTGGTGCAAGAGGAGCAACTGTGCTTTCAAAATATTCTTTAGCAGCTGCAAGTGTAAGTTCAGACTTACTCTTGTTGTAAAGTTCAAAATTGAAGTTATATTCCCCGGCAAGCTGAGTAACAGGAATTGCTTTATCAATTCCACCACCCATAAGAATAACTCCGTTTTTCTTTTCAAGGCCCTTAACTTCTCTGTTAATGAGTTCATCCAAAGAATTTGTGTAGTTATACATAGTTTCCTCCTTTTCTACATTATTCTTTATTTCATTGATTGAAATCTTTTTATCAATCACATTTTTTTCATTTGTATTTTTTGTTTTCAAATCCAGGCTTTTGTTTCTAAAATAAACAAGCATATTTACCATTACAATTCCAAGATTCAGAAAATAAACTGCAAGAACATAATTAAACTGTCCATTCATTATTTTTGCAGTGATTCCTGCAACATAACCTGTAATAATTAAAATTATGAAGCTCAAGCTCATTCCCTTTGCACTTCTGGCTTTATAAGCTTTTCTGACATTTAACGGCCAGGAAAAACCAAAGCAAATCAGCATCAAAGCTTCAAATAGTTGTGAAAAATTCATGTTAATACCTCTTTTTGTTTTATGGCTGTATTGTAGCACTTAAAAAAATCTTCACAATTTTTTGAAAGAAAAGAAAAAGTTATTAAAGTTAAAAAAAATTTATTTTGATAGGCAGTTATAAAAAAAAAGAAAAACTTTCTTTACTTAAAAAAGTCGACAATTTGTATTAAATAATATATACTTTACCGAACTCTATGAAGAAAAATCTCGGTAATTTAAATTCAATCCGTAAAGAAATACAGCATACACAATTAATTCTTATTCTGCTTGTTACAATTTTTATGAGCATTGGCGGAATGGTTATCAGTATTCATGCTAATGAAAAAGAATTCAGTGAAAATCTTCAAAACACTTCGGAACTGATTACCCATTTATATGGATTTACGAAAGATTATTCACAGGCTGAATTGTGTATTTATATTGATGAAATTGTTGAAAAGCTTTCTGGAGTTGATATTGTTTCTATAGTTGATACCAGAGGAATTAGAATATATCACACTCATCACACGCTTATTAATACAAAGTATGACGGGAAAATTCCAGATTTTGAAACCCATAAAACCGGCTATTACACAGAAGATGATAAAGGACCTTCAGGACCGCAAAGACGAACCTATTCTGCTGTTTATGATGAAGACGGAAACTATCAGGGTTTTATAATGACCATCCGTTTAAAATCATCAATGGCTCAGGTTACTTTAACAACCGTAATGCTCTTCCTTTCTGTAACACTTTTTGCAATCATTGTTGAACTTATTGCTGCAGGCGTTCTTTCAAAACGAATAAAAAAAGAGTTTATTTCCTTTACAGAAGATTTTGAAGGAACAAAAATTCTTGTAGATTCCATGAGGGCAAACAATCATGATTTTACAAACAAACTGCATGTAATACTTGGACTTATTCAGATTGGAGAATATGACAAGGCCGTCTCATACATTCAAAACATTTCCATGATTCAAAAAGAAACGATCAGCAAGGTAATGAACAATATTGAAAATCCATCTTTTGCAGCTTTGATAGTTGGTAAAATTGCCCGTGCATCTGAATGTGATGTTCGTTTTATTCTTCAGGATGGCTTGTGTTATAAAGCAAATGATATTGATGTTCCGTCTGAAGCACTTGTAACAATCACGGGAAATCTTATTGATAATGCTCTGGATGAAATGAATAAATCTGTAAAAAAATATGAATCGGTAAATGAACTAACCCTTGGAGTTTATACAAAGCCTGGAAGTCTATTAATAACTGTAAAAGATACAGGAAACGGAATTCCCGAAGATATAAAAGATAAAATTTTTGAGCAGGGATTTTCTACAAAAGGAAATGGAAGAGGAATCGGACTTTATCATACTCAACAACTGATTCAGAGTATGGGTGGACAGATTTCTTTTGAAACAGAAGCAGGCAGAGGCACCTGTTTTATGGTTACATTGAATAAATAGAAATGTATGGTATAATAAAAAAGTCATGAATTATAAGGTTTTAATTGTTGAAGATGACCCCATGGTTGCAATGATAAACAGTCAGTTTGTTAAAAAATCTGAAGGTTTTGAAGTTGCCGGAATGTGTAGAAATGGACAGGAAGCTCTTGATTTTCTTGATTCCAATACAGTTGATTTGATTCTTCTTGATGTGTTTATGCCTGTTTTGAATGGAACAGAAACCCTGAAAAAAATCAGATCAAAAAAAATTAATTCTGAAGTCATTATGGTAACTGCTGCAAATGATACAGCAACAATTGAAGAGACTGTTCACCTTGGCGTTCATGATTATCTGATCAAGCCTTTTACTTATGAAAGATTTTATGCATCCCTCGAAAAATTTAAAGCAAAAAAAGAGATATTGAATCAGAATACTGTTATGGATCAGTCCAGCATTGATAATCTGATATTGCATGGTAATACAGCTTTGCAGGCTACAGCTTCTGATTCTGCAGATTCTTCTGAAGATGTTCAGGCTTCACTTCCAAAAGGAATTCAGAGGAGAACTCTTTCAAGAATCATTTCATATTTTGATTCAAACAGTGGCTGGAGCAGTACAGACATGATTTCTGAAACTCTTGGAATTTCAATAGTTACTGTCCGCACATATATGAACTATCTCGTAAAGACAAAAACAATTTCTGAAGATGTAAATTATGATACTGGCGGAAGGCCAAGTATGCTGTATAAGAAAAATAATTAGTTTCTGCTTATTCATTAGCTCCCCTTTTCAAAAATATAATTTTTTTGAAATACCTATTGACATAGTAGGTTTTTAAGATGTATAAAGTATATACCTACTTGTTTAATAGGTTTTATATTTTTTTGGAGGCACATGATGAAGTTTTATTTCGAAAAATTAGTCCGTGAAAATTTCCGCAACGGCGTCATGTGCATCTGCTGTCGTTTCTAGAATTCTAATCATTTACAATTAACTGAAATCCCGGGGATCTTAGGGGGCACGCCCTCTAGGAGAAGGGGTAGCGTACAAGACCGGAGCGAACGGAGGTTGAGCTTGTCGAAACCACCGTGAGTGAGAACTTGGGAGCGAGGGGAAGGCTTTCCCCTCCTACAATAATTTTAAGGAGATATCATTATGGCAAATTATAAATTCGAAACTTTACAATTACACGTTGGACAGGAAAGTGCAGATTCTGCAACAGACGCACGCGCAGTACCAATCTATCAGACAACATCTTATGTATTCCATAATTCAAAACATGCGGCAGACCGCTTTGGTCTTGCTGATGCCGGAAATATTTATGGCCGTCTCACAAACTCAACTCAGGACGTCTTAGAAAAACGCTTAGCTGCTCTCGAAGGTGGCTCGGCTGCCCTGGCTCTTGCTTCCGGAGCTGCAGCAATTACTTACACAATCGAGGCACTTGCTGCAAACGGTGGACATATTGTGGCACAGAAAACTATTTACGGCGGAAGCTACAATCTTCTCGCCCACACTCTTCCACAGTATGGAATCATTACAAGCTTCGTAGATGCTCATAATCTTGCAGAAATAGAAGGTGCAATCAAGGAAAACACCCGCGCAATTTATCTTGAAACATTAGGCAATCCTAACTCCGATATTCCAGACCTGGATGCAATTGCAGCAATTGCTCACAAACACGGACTTCCAGTAGTAGTTGATAATACTTTTGGAACACCATACCTTATCCGTCCTTTTGAACATGGTGCAGATATTGTTGTTCATTCAGCTACAAAGTTTATTGGCGGTCACGGTACAACACTGGGTGGTATCATCGTTGAAAGCGGAAAGTTCAACTGGAAGGCAAGCGGAAACTATCCTCAGATTGCAGCTCCTAACCCAAGTTACCACGGAGTTTCTTTCTACGACGCAGTTGGACCTGCTGCCTTTGTTACTTACATCCGCGCAATTTTGCTTCGTGATACAGGTGCTACAATCAGCCCATTTAACGCCTTCCTTTTGCTGCAGGGTGTTGAAACTTTGAGTCTGCGACTGGATCGTCACGCAGAAAATACAAAAAAAGTTGTAGAATTCCTCAGCAAGCATCCAAAAGTTGAAAAAGTAAATCACCCTTCCCTTGCCAATCATCCGGACCATGCTCTTTATCAGAAATATTTCCCTCATGGCGGAGCTTCGATTTTTACATTCAACATCAAAGGTGGACGCGAAGAAGCATGGAAGTTTATTGATAACCTCAAGATTTTCAGTCTGCTTGCAAATGTTGCAGATGTAAAGTCTCTTGTAATTCACCCTGCCAGCACAACTCACAGCCAGCTCAATGATAAAGAACTTGCAGATCAGGGCATTGCACAGAACACAATCCGCCTTTCTATTGGTACTGAGCATATTGATGATATTATTGCAGACCTCGAAAACGGATTTGCGGCAATATAAAAAAATAAAGAACAGTTCATAAAGTTATGCCAACACTCCTATAATTAAATGCCCCGGGATTTGAAAGTATTCCGGGGCCTGTTTTTATTACAAATATAATTTTTTGTTATATTTATAATATTTTCCTCTGTTACTCTTGATAGAAACAGCATGATGTGTTACTATCAGTAGTAACAGTAAAGCAGACGACCTCGTGCACAATCGGCTGCTTAATAAATAATTCTTGAGGTGAATTAAAATGGAAAAAAGAGTATTAAATCAAACAGAAAAAAAAGGCATCAGCCTTCAGGATCTGCTCCTTACAGCAGTACTTCTTGCAGCCGGTGCTGTTCTTAAGTTCTTTGTAGGAACTTTTATAAACTTCTTTGGAATGAAGCCTAACTTCATTATCGCAATGTACTGTATGGCAATTGTTCTTATCAGACCAAAAGTTTATTACAGCCTGATTATTGGTATTATTGCAGGTGCTATCTGCCAGTTCTTCCCTGGTACTCCTTATTTGAACTTTGCTTCTGAAGCGGCTGGTGCCCTTGCCATGGGTCTTTTAGTTTTTATCCCTGCTAAATCAAAAGGATTGAAGATTGGTCTTGCAGCAATTACAACTTTTATAAGTACTGTAATTTCTGGCGGACTCTATACAGTTCTCCTTTTCGTATTCATCAAGTCTGATCCATCTGCTATGGCAGCTTACGTACCTATTGTTCTTGGTACAGCTACTTTGAATGCGATTATCGTTGCAGCACTTTATGTACCATTGATGAAAGCACTGAAAAAGGAAATTGTTGAAAGTGATAAATTTGAAGAGTAATTAATACACCAGATTTGTCACTCCCGTAGAAAATGACACAGGCCAACGGGATGATGTTGTCCAGTATCATTTTCTACTCCGTGTCAAATCTGGTTTCGATTTCTTTATTACATTACTGATTACATTTCAACAATTTCATTTATTAACCGGGAAAAGGAAAATGATCGAAATACAGAAACTTACTTTTAAGTATAACGGGGCTAAGAAAAATGCTCTGGAAAAAATATCGCTGGAAATTGAAAAAGGTGGATTCGTGGGAATCATCGGAGAATCTGGTGCCGGTAAAACTACTCTTTGTAACTGCATCAACGGACTGATTCCTCACCACTATACCGGAGACTTTTATGGAAGTGTAAAGGTATGTGGAAATGATACCTTTGATATTGATGCGGGAAAACTTGCTCTTAAAGTAGGTTCTGTATTTCAGGATATTGAAAGCCAGATTACCGGTTACTTAGTAGAAGATGAAATTCTTTTTGGTCTTGAAAATTTTGGTATTCCATACGATCAGATAGAAAAACGAATTACAGACTCTCTTGAAACTCTTGGAATCAGTGAGCTACGTCATAAAGAGATAGCATCTCTCAGCGGCGGCCAGAAGCAGAAGGTTGTAATTGCGGCTATTCTTGCTCTTGAACCGGATATTTTAGTTTTAGATGAGCCGACAGGCGAGCTTGATCCGGCATCTTCAGTTCAGATTTTTGAAATGCTTAAAAAGCTTAACGAAGAAAAAGGTATTACGATTGTTGTTGCGGAACAAAAGATCATGCTGCTTTGTGAATTTGTAAAAAAGTTAATTGTTCTTGAACATGGAACTTGTGTTCACTATGGAGAAATCAGAAGCACCCTAACCCATCAGCGAGAAATGGAAGAAGCTGGAATTAACTGTCCGCGAGTTCTTACCCTTACCGGTAAAATGGTTGAGCAGGGACTTGCTCCAAAAGACATGAAAGCTGAAGACCGTATTTGTCTTAATGCGAAAGAAGCAGCAGAGTTTGTAAAGAAGGTTATGGGCACAAAGCTTCCAGATTGCACAGACACTTCGGATGCCCTTCAACAGCTTCAGGAATCGTCTGACAAGGCAATCGACGGTAACGTAGTTCTCGAGTTCTCTGGTGTTGGCTTCTCTTACAATGAAACTGCAAATGTCCACGATTTGAATGTAAAAGTACATAAAGGCGATTTTATTTCTATCATCGGTTCAAACGGAGCTGGAAAATCTACTTTTTCAAAACTCACAAACGGACTTTTAAAACCAAGTACCGGTGATGTACTTGTGCTTGGAGAAAATACCAAAAAACAGAAGGTCAGCTCTCTTGCAAAACACATAGGATTTCTTTTCCAGAATCCAGACCGCCAGATCTGCTGTTCAACTGTGCGGGAAGAAATTGCTTTTAGTTTGAGAAATAACGGAATTGCCGGAGATGAAATAAAATCACGGGTTGAAAAAACGCTTAACGAATTCGGCTTCGACGGAAACACAGAGCCTTTTAATATGAGCCGCGGTCAGCGACAAAGACTTTGCCTTGCCTGCCTTATTGCCCTTAATCCGGAAATCTTAATTCTTGATGAACCTACTACAGGTCTCGACTACCGTGAGTGTATGGAAGTCATGGAAAAAATCCGGGCTCTCAACGAAAATGGAACTACAGTAATTATGGTCTGCCACGACATGGAAGTTGTACTTGATTTTGCAAAGACCATTCTTGTTATGAATCGTGGTGAAATTCTCGGCCAGGGCAAAACAAGAGAAGTTCTCAGTAACCACGAACTTTTGCAGCGTGCCCGACTTTTACCACCGCAAATTGCCCAGGTTTCTATGCTGCTGAGACCTGTTTTTGACGGTGTATTTACTGACGATGAAATGATTCAGAAAATAAAATCACTGTGATATACGGCCACGTCAAGGCACGCTTCGCTCAGGGCCTTGACATGTCCGTTTATCAGGTTTTTAAGGAGTATAAACCTGCTATGAAAGGATTTCTAGATTACTTACCAGGAAGCTCAGTGCTTCATAAAATGCATCCCCTTATAAAAATATTTGTATCAATTTTGATTTGTGCCGCTTCCTTTTGTTCATCAAATCCCTTTTATCTGCTTGGAGTAATACTTTTTAATGTATTACTTGCAATTACGGGAAACGGAAAAATTAAAAAGGGAAATGGCCTATTACAGAGAACACTTGGTATTCTTCGTGGTCTTATCAAAATGTCAGTTTTTCTTTTTATTCTTCAAGTTCTAGTCATCAGACAGGGAGAAGCTATCCTAACTTTCGGTAGTTTTTCAATTACAGGACTTGCAATACAAAAAGCTTTACTTCTTGTACTCCGACTTATGGGAGCGACACTGCCTCTTTCAATTTTGATTTCAGTTACTAATCTTAATGATCTTTCGAATACAATGGTAAAATATCTTCATATTCCATATAAGTATGCCTTTACCTTCACAAGTGCAATCCGCTTCATTCCTATTTTCTCTATTGAAATGGGAGCAATCATAGAGTCTCAGCAGGCACGAGGTGTAGATTTTGAAGTAAAAAATCCATTTAAAAAGTTTGGTATGATTCTGCCACTGTGTTTTCCACTTTTGATTTCATCAGTAAGAAAAATTGAATCAACCGCAACAGCAGCAGAACTCCGTGGCTTTTACCTGCGCACAAGAGCCTGCTGTACAAAATCTTACAAAGCAGGGCTCCGTGATATTGTATTTTTATTACTTGGAGCTGCACTGCTTGCTGGTGGAATTATCCTTTAATTTTACAACTAAATTTTTTCAGCTATATCATAAATCAACCTTTCCGTTTTCTCCCAACCGAGACACGGATCGGTAATTGATTTTCCATAAATTCCTTCACCAATTTTCTGACATCCGTCTTCGATGTAGCTTTCAATCATAAAGCCTTTTACGAGTTTAGCAACACGATCGCTGTGGCGGCAGGAATTGAGAACATCCATTATAATACGCGGTTGTTCAAAAGGATTTTTATTTGAATTCGAATGATTAGTATCGATGATGACAGCAGGGTTCTTAAGCTCGCGTTCATCGTAAGCATCACAAAGACGAATTAAATCTTCATAATGATAATTCTGCTGATGAGTTCCGTGCTTATCTGTAGAACCACGAAGAATTGCGTGACAATGTTTGTTACCCTCTGAATGAACTTCCCAGCCGCGATAAATAAATGTATGCGGATGCTGAGCCGCAAGAATTGCATTCATCATAACAGCATAGTCACCAGAGGTCGGATTTTTCATTCCGACAGGAACCTCGATGCCGCTGGCTGTGAGACGGTGCTGCTGGTCTTCAACTGAACGTGCTCCAACGGCAACATAACCAAGCACATCATCCAGATACTGATAGTTTTCCGGATAAAGCATTTCATCTGCAAAGATAAAACCTGTTTCCTCAACGGCACGCATATGCATGTGGCGGCAGGCAACGATACCCTTGTAAAGGTCTGGTTTGGCATTCGGATCCGGCTGATGTAGCATTCCCTTGTAACCTTCGCCGGTTGTACGTGGCTTATTTGTGTAAATGCGTGGCACCATAAAAATTTTGTCACGAACTTTTTCCTGAACCGGTACAAGACGATTCATATAATCAAGGACCGCATCTTCGTTATCTGCAGAACATGGCCCTATAATCAAAAGTAATTTGTCCAGACGTCCTTCAAAAACCGCACGCAATTCAGCACGCTTTTCTTCAACAATTTTTCCAACACTTCCCGACAAAGGATATTGTTCCTTTACCTCAGCGGGTATTGCAAGTCTTCTCTCAAATTCCATATTCATTTCATTTACCTCCATAGCTCATTTTTAGTTTTTAAAGGGATGGGGAAAGCCTTCCCCTCGCTCGCACTTCGTTGCTCGCTACCCCTTCTCCTAGGGGCATAGCCCCTAAAACCCCATCAGAACCTCCCCAGTACTTTTAATTTACTGCAGCGATATTCCATTTCCGAAATCATCTGCTTATATGCTTCTGTTCCGAATTCGCCTTCTGCCTCGATATAAAAATAATAACTCCACGCCATTCCTTTTATAGGACGGCTGTGAATTACGCTCATGTTGTAGCCGAATTCTCCCAGTTTATTCAAAACTTTCACGAGTGCTCCTGCTTCATTTTTTACTGCAAACATGAGTATAAAAGTGTTATTATCTGATCCAGTTTCAACTTTTGCTTCCGGTTTCCGTGAAAGAATTGCAAAACGAGTTGAATTATCCTGATGCCCATTAATGCCAGGCTCCAGAATTTCCAGCCCATATAAAGCAGCAGTATCCGCGCTCGCAATTGCCGCCACACTTACATCCCCGAGTTCCGCTACCATTTTAGCCGCCCTCGCCGTATTAGCAGTCTCCTCAACCGCATACCCGTGAGCCGCAATAAAATCCCCGCTCTGCTCCAAAGCCTGCGGGTGGCTGATAACCTTTCGAACACTCTCTAAGCTCGCGCCCTTTACCCCGAGCAGGTTCTGCAGCACGTTAAGCGTATACACGCCGTTCACAAACAGCCCTCCCTGGAACATCAGATCCGTTACCTGCCCAACTTCTCCGGCATAAGAATTTTCTATCGGAAGAACGGCGTAGTCGCACTCTCCTTTCTCCACCGCCTCATAAGCTGAACGAAAATCACCAAAAGACAGCAGCTCCTGCCCGGGGAAAATTCTCTGTGCCGCAATGTAAGCGAAAGCACCTTCAATTCCGCTATACGCTATCTTCATAAATCCTCCAAAAAAAAAGCGGTTCTATCCGAAAAGATAGAACCGCTTTTTTATAAGTCATTTTTACATTCTATGCTTTTCGTATAACACTCTTCTTGCCAAAAAAATAAAAGTCAAAAAATGAGAAAAAAGCAAATGTAAAAAATGTAATTCCAAAAATCATTGTATAAATATTATCGTATCATAAAGTATCCGTCAAGATGTTTTTGATTCTCTCCACAGCTTCTTTTGTACGATCTCGGCTGCCAAATCCAGTTAGTCTAAGATAACCTTCTCCCATTTTCCCAAAGCCGCTGCCAGGAGTTCCTACAACATTACATTTTTCCAGAAGCTCATCGAAGAAGCTCCAGCTTGTAAAGCCTTCCGGAATCTGCAGCCATACGTAAGGAGAGTTTTTTCCACCAAAGGCTTTGAAGCCAGCTGCCGTTACTCCTTCATAAATCAGGCGGGCATTTTCGCGGTAAAAATTAAGATTATCCTGAATTTGTTTCTGTCCTTCATCTGAATAAATAGCTTCGGCAGCGCGCTGAGTAATATATGATACTCCGTTGAATTTTGTTGACTGACGGCGGAACCACAAAGCGTTGAGCTCTGTATCATCAAATACAAGTTCGTGCGGAACAACAGTATAGCCGCATCGCAAACCTGTAAAACCTGCGGTCTTAGAAAAAGAGCGAAGTTCAATTGCACAGGATTTGGCGCCTTCTATTTCGTAAATTGATTTTGGTACATCAGGCTCAGTAACAAAAGCCTCGTAAGCTGAATCAAAAAGAATCAGGCTGTGATGGGCATTTGCGTAATCAACCCATTTTTTTAGATAGCTTTTTGGAGCCACGGTTCCTGTCGGATTATTAGGAAAACACAAATAAATGATATCTGGTACAGGGTCGCCGGATTCCGGGATGGCGGGCAGAAAGTTTGTTTCAGAGCTGCATGGCAGAATAATGATTTTGTCTTTGCGGCCATTCATGATATTTGTATCGATATAAACAGGATAAACCGGGTCGCAGATTGCAACTGTGTTGTCGGTTGCAAATATGTCGCCGATATTTCCGCAGTCTGATTTTGCACCGTCAGAAAGAAAAATCTCATCTAGTTTAAGATTAATTCCCCGCTTTATGTAATCCCATTCCAGAATCTTTTGGCGGATAAAATCATAGCCCTGTTCTGGCGGATAGCCGCGGAAAGTTTTCTCATCGGCCATCTCATCAACTGCCTTATGCATTGCCTCAATAACTGCAGGACAAAGCGGCTTTGTAACATCGCCGATTGAAAGCTTAATAACATCTGCCTCCGGGTGAGCTGCAATAAAGTCGCGGGTCTTTTTGTTTACAGTTGAAAAAAGATAAGACGCCTCAAGGTCTAAAAAGTTCTTGTTGATTTTCATAATTAGTTCTCCTATTGAAGGTGGTTTCGATACGACACTTTGTGTCTACTCAACCTCCGGTGATTGAGTAGGCCGAAGGCCGTATCGAAATCACTATTACTTACAATTCAATTTCCCCTGTAAATACCGTCTCTGCCGGACCGGTCATGAAGACGCTGTCTTCTTCCCGACCACTCCAAACAATCTCCAGATCGCCGCCCAGCAGATGCACGGTAATTTTCTCACCTGCATCAACAAGACCATTCAAAATTGCCGCAACGACCGTTGCACAGGTTCCAGTTCCGCAGGCAAGAGTCTCGCCGGTTCCACGCTCCCAAACGCGCATCCAGATTGTGCGACGGTCTTCAACGTATGCAAACTCGGTGTTTGTACGTTCCGGGAAGAAAGCATTTTTTTCAAAAAGCGGACCAATTTCGCACACAGGAAAATCAGCTGGCTTTTTGTCTATAAAAACAACCGCATGAGGGTTTCCCATTGAAACGCAGGTTGTTTGATATTTAATTCCACCAATTGTCAGCGGATAGGAAATTACGGTGGTTGAGTAGACTGAAGGTCGTATCGAAACCACCTCAGAGTCACCAGTGGTTTCGATACACTCGCTTCGCGAGCACTCAACCACCGCCACAGGTATTTTCGAAGCAGCAAGAATCGGCTTTCCCATATCAACAGAAAGTCTAGTCTGCCTGTCACCTCGCTCGCCTTCAACAACAGTCAAAAGCTTAACGGCGCCCATTGACTCAACGGTAAACTCATGTCCTTTTGTGTAACCCGCATCATAAACCAGCTTTCCCACACAGCGGATTCCATTACCACACATCTGGCTTCTGCTTCCGTCCGCATTATACATAACCATTTCAAAATCAGCTTTAATGCCTTTTTTTATAATGATGATTCCGTCTCCGCCGATTCCAAAATGACGGTCAGACAATTTTATTGCTGCCTTACATTCGCCTTCTGCCCCACCCGGAAAATCACTTTTAGTGCAATCAAAATAAATATAGTCGTTTCCACAACCATGCATTTTTGTAAACTTCAATTTCCGCCTCCAGACAAAAAAAAAGAGGTCGTAGACATAAGTCCCCTGAGGAAATTTATATCTACGACCTCTTTGCCGTTAGTCTGTTTTAACTATATTATTGCAAAATGTCAATAGTAGTACTAATAAATACTACTAATATCTATTGACGATATTTTTCATACGCTGTATAACATAAAAGAACAAAGGCGTTCATTCGATGTGAGGAATTATTGTCCCCAGATGGAATGAACGCCTTTTTTTTCGGTGGTTGAGCCTGTCGAAACCACCAGGAGTTACAATGAAGGCGTTTTTAATTCTGGCAGATGGAACAGTATTCGAAGGAAAATCAATTGGAGCAACAGGCTCAACAATCGGCGAAACAGTATTTACAACTGGAATGACCGGCTACCTCGAAACACTCACCGATCCAAGCTATTACGGCCAGATAGTCACACAGACCTTCCCCCTCATCGGAAATTACGGCGATATCCCGGTGGACTACGAAAGCAAAAAATCCTGGGTGCGCGGCTACATCGTACGCGAACTCTGCGAGCAGCCTTCAAACTTCCGCTGTTCAGGCCAGCTCAACGACTTTCTTAAAGCCCAGGGTATCATCGGCATCTGTGGTATAGACACCCGTTCCCTCACAAAGCGTCTGCGAGAATCCGGAGTCATGAACGGAATGATAGTAAGCGGAAAAAACGCAGAAAATCTCCGCCCACAAGAACTTCTGGCAAAAATCAAAGACTACAAAATCACCGATGCAGTAAAGTTAGTTCAGACTAAGGAGGGAGAAGTCTCTCCCTGCGCTCCAGCCTCCTCGGCTTCGCCTGCGGTGGCTTACGCTACCCTCTCTAGCGGGGGTAATAATTCCACTACAAAGCCTACGAAGTTTTACGAAGCAAAACTTCAGGCGCAGGTGCACTCATGTAATTCGCAGACGGAGATTTCATACCTGCGCCACCCCCGCAACGCCCCCCACGTAGTTCTCTTCGACTTCGGCGCCAAGCTCAACATTCAGCGCGAGCTCGAAAAACGCGGCTGTAAGGTTACCGTAGTTCCTTACAATACCACTGCAGAAGAAGTACTCAAAATGCATCCCGACGGAATCATGCTCAGTAACGGCCCGGGCGACCCTGCAGAAAATACTGGGGTTATTGAAGAAATTAGAAAACTGTGTGAATACAATAAGCAGGTGGTTTCGATACGGCCTTCGGCCTACTCAACCACCGCTGACGGCTCAACCACCAGAGTTATACCAATCTTTGGGATCTGTCTTGGTCACCAGATGCTGGCCCTGGCCCGCGGCTGTAGAACAAGCAAACTCAAATACGGACACCGCGGCGGAAACCACCCGTGCAAAGACACAGAAACCGGTCGTGTCTACATTACAAGCCAGAACCACGGCTACGCAGTAGAAAATACTTCACTTCCGCCATACGCAAAAATATCTTTTTTCAACGTAAACGACGGAACGGTTGAAGGCATCACTTACACCGACATCCCGGCCTTCAGCGTTCAGTTCCATCCGGAAGCCTGTGGCGGCCCTCACGATACAAACTTTTTATTCGACAGATTCTTGAAAATGATAATAGATTCTGAAACAAGTTCTGAATTACAAGGAGAAATAAACTGCTATGCCACTAAATAAGAATATCCACAAAGTAATGGTAATCGGTTCTGGTCCAATCATCATCGGACAGGCAGCGGAATTTGACTATGCCGGAAACCAGGCCTGCAAAGCCCTTAAATCTCTTGGGCTTGAAGTTTGCCTTGTAAACTCAAACCCTGCAACTCTGATGACAGACCATTACATGGCAGACGAAATCTACCTTGAACCACTTACACTGCGAACACTTGAAAGAATAATCGAAAAAGAAAAACCGGATAGCCTGCTTTCTACTCTTGGCGGACAAACTGGACTCACTCTTAGTATGGAACTGGCAAAGTCCGGCTTCCTCGCCTCACATAATGTTCAACTGCTTGGTGCCCGCCCTGAAACAATCGACAAGGCAGAAGACCGCCAGATATTTAAGGACACTATGGAAGCAATCGGCGAGCCTTGTATCCCTTCAAAGGTAGTTACAACTTACGAGGACGCTGCAGACTTCATTCACAACGTAATCGGCTTTCCAGCAATTATCCGCCCGGCATTTACCCTTGGCGGTACCGGCGGCGGAATTGTAACTAACGAACGTGAGTTAGACGAAATTGCTCACAATGGACTTCACCGCTCGCCTATTCATCAGATTCTTGTAGAAAAATGTATTTCCGGCTGGAAGGAAGTTGAGTTTGAAGTAATGCGTGATTCAACCGGAAACGTAATCACCGTCTGCTCAATGGAAAACTTTGATCCGGTCGGCATTCACACAGGTGACTCAATTGTAATTGCTCCAACCGTAACGCTTGCAGATAAAGAATATCAGATGCTGCGAAGTGCCGCCCTGAACATCATCAGTGCTCTTGAAATAGAAGGTGGCTGTAACTGCCAGTTTGCCCTGAATCCGGGTTCTTTTGAATATTCGGTAATCGAAGTAAACCCTCGCGTTTCCCGCTCGTCAGCCCTGGCATCAAAAGCAACAGGATATCCTATTGCAAAGGTAGCAGCTCTGATTGCTGTAGGCTTTACCCTGGACGAGATTCCAAACTTTGTAACAAAGAAAACCAAGGCCTGCTTTGAACCGGTTCTCGACTACGTTGTTGTAAAAATGCCGAAGTTTCCTTTTGATAAATTTGTTTATGCGTCCCGCAAGCTCGGTACTCAGATGAAGGCAACCGGCGAAGTTATGGCAATAGGTCAGAACTTTGAAGAGGCAATCTTGAAAGCAGCCCGAGGACTTGAAGTTGGCGTAAAAGATTTGAACCTGCCGGCTTTTGAAAAAGAAGGCGATGCAAAAATCTGCGAGCGGGTTGCCCAGTGCACTGACCAGAGAATTTTTGCAATCTACCAGGCCCTTAAACGAAAACTCATGACAGTTGAAGAGATTCATAGCATAACTAAGATTGATGAATGGTTTTTGGACAAGCTGGTAAATATAGTAACAATGGAAGCAGAGACCCTGAAACATAGGGAGCGACACTGCGTTAGCAGTGAAAAAACAGTCCAGCGGACTGTTTTTAGCGAGTCTCCGAGCGGCTGTGCCGCGAAGGTTCAGGGTGACAGTACTCGTCTTGCCGACAGTACTCGTCATGCTGAACTTGTTTCAGCATCTCTTCTCTACCCACCGCGTTCCTTCAAAATGGTTGACACCTGCGCCGGCGAATTCGATGCGGAAACTCCATACTTTTACTCTACAACCGGCGGAGACAATGAAGCTGAAGCTTTTTTGCAGGAAAATATTTAAGCTATTATTCCTGCATACTCGTAACCTGCATCTTCTACAGCAGTCTTGATAAGCTTTTCATCAACTGCTTTTGAAGTTTCGATAGTAACAAGAGCATCTTTATGAGAAGCAGTAGCAGATTTAATTCCATCAACTGCTTCAAGTGCCTTTTTTACATGCATTTCACAATGTTCACACATCATACCTTTTACAGAAATTGTCATAATTAACTCCCTGCTTTGATTTTCATTATTTATCAGTTTTCCCGTAACGGGATGCTTTACTTTTTTATCGTGCCTGTAATCGTAAATTTTCAAAAAATTCAGGCGCAGGGCATTTGAAACTACACAGAAACTGGAAAGTCCCATTGCTGCAGCCCCAAACATCGGATTCAAAGTCCAGCCAAAAAGAGAGACATAACAGCCGGCAGCCAGTGGAATTCCAATTACATTGTAAAAAAATGCCCAGAACAGATTTTCATGAATATTTTTGATTACAGCACGCGAAAGTCTGATTGCAGCAGATACATCCAGAAGACTACCCTTCATCAAAACTATATCTGCCGCATCTATAGCAATATCAGTACCAGCACCAATTGCAATTCCAAGATCTGCACGGGTAAGAGAAGGTGCATCATTTATACCATCCCCTACCATTGTTACTTTTCCTTTTTCCATCAGCTTTCTGATTACCGCTTCTTTTCCATCTGGTAATACACCAGCTACAACTTCATCTACACCAGTTTGCGAAGCAATTTCACCTGCAGTTATTTCATTATCGCCTGTAAGCATTACTGTGTGAATGCCTAAATCTTTCAGTTCAGAAACAGCCTGTGCAGAGTCTTCTTTAATGGTATCTGCAACTGCAATAATTCCAAGAATTGAATTTTCCTTTGCAAAAAGAACCGGAGTCTTCCCCTGACCTGCAAGTTTTGAAATTTCAGATAAGACAGATACTGGAATATTTTTTTCAGAACATACTTTAGTAATGTAATTTGTATTTCCTCCATAAATGTCTGTCCCATTTATTTTTGCATGTAATCCATTTCCAGCTTTAATTTCAAAATCTTTTGTATCAAAAAGTTTTATATGATTTTTTTGAGTGTATTCGACAATAGCTTTCGAAATCGGATGTTCACTTTTTACTTCAAGAGCATAAGCCGTTTCAAGCAAATCGTCTTTATTTATATTCTCAGCAGGAATTACATCTGTTACCTGCATATTTCCGCTTGTGATAGTTCCGGTTTTATCAAGAACAACAATTTGAGTCTTACCTGCCATTTCCTGGGCAGCAGCAGTTTTAAATAATATACCTGATTTTGCACCAATACCGTTTCCAACCATTATTGCAACAGGAGTTGCAAGCCCAAGTGCACAAGGACAACTGATTACAAGAACAGAAACAGCGCGTGCAACTGCATAACCAATTGTTTGCCCTGTAAGAAGCCATACAATAAAAGTTATAAGAGAAATACTTATTACAGCCGGTACAAAAATCCCTGAAACCTTATCAGCAATTTTAGCAATAGGAGCTTTAGTCGCAGCTGCATCACTTACCATACGTATAATACCAGCAAGAGTTGTATCTTCACCTACACGTGTAGCTTCACATAAAAGATAACCAGATGTATTTATTGTTGCAGCTGAAACATTGCTTCCTTTCTGTTTTTCAACTGGAATACTTTCACCTGTAAGGGCAGCTTCATTAACGGCACTTTCCCCTTCTATTACAATTCCATCTACCGGAATACTTTCTCCCGGGCGTACTGCAAAATAATTTCCAGATTTTACTTCCTCTACTGGAACTGTTTTTTCAATCTTATCAACTCCGCTCCCCTCAACAATAACTGCTGTTTTTGGAGCCATCTTCATCAAAGCTTTTAGTGCATCTGTAGTTTTACCTTTTGATTTTGATTCCAGCATTTTTCCAACTGTAATCAAAGTAAGAATCATTGCTGCTGATTCAAAATAAAGCTGATTCATGTAATACATGATTTTTTCAGAGTTTCCATCAATAACAGCTTTACTCATAGCAAAAAGTGCAAACACGCTGTAGATAAAAGATGCACCTGAACCAAGAGCTACAAGAGAATCCATATTAGGAGCTCTATGAATTAATCCTTTAAATCCATTTATAAAAAACTTTTGATTTATTATCATTACAAAAGCTGAAAGCAAAAGTTCATAAAGCCCCATAGCAAGATGATTTCTATTGAAAAAATCAGGTATCGGCCACTTCCACATCATATGTCCCATAGAAACATACATCAAAGGAATTAAAAAAATAATTGATGCTATAAGCCTCTTTTTCATTTTTGAAGTTTCAGTATCTTTTAGTTCATCTTCATAAGCCTGTCTTCCACCATGAGATTTTTCATTACCAGAAGACTTTTTCAGGCTTGCACCATAACCTGCTTTTTCAACAGCTTTTACAATTTCATCAGGCGATGCGTTGCCTTCTATACCCATAGAATTTGTAAGCAGACTTACAGCGCAGCTTTTTACTCCATCAACAGAATTTACTGCTTGTTCAACACGGGCAACACAGGCTGCACAACTCATTCCTGTAACATTATATTGTTCCATAAGCATTCCTCTAAAAAGTTACTTCATAAGTTTTTGTAATGTAAGAACAAATTCGTCTATAACAGAGTCGTCACCTTTTCTGATTCCTTCGGCAACACAGGTTTTCATATGATTAGCAAGTAAAACCTTATTAAAACTTTTCAAGGCACTTGATATTGCAGAAACCTGAATAAGAATATCAGTGCAATATGCATCTGCTTCCAGCATACCTTCAACTCCGCGAACCTGGCCTTCGATTCGTTTTAATCTGTTCATCAAATCTTTATATTCTGAGTCTTTCCTTTCTTTGTGCTTTCCTGAACAATGAGGACAAAGTTCTGTCATTTTCACCTCTTACCTATACCCACCAGGGGTATTTTGCAATTTTAAAATATACCCTATCGGGGTATATGTCAATAACTTATACATCAAAACCTTATATCCTTTTTTTTCTACAATCAAAGGTCAAAGCACTTTTCATAGTTTGCAAAAAGTGCTATTATTTAATAGTCAAAGGCGACAATTTTCCTAGGGAAATTGTCGCCTTTTTTTGTTTTTGAGGAAAAAGATGTCAGAAGAATCAAAAGGAACAATCGTAGTTCTCGGTTCAGGTCCAATCAGAATTGGTCAGGGAATTGAGTTTGATTATGCCAGTGTTCAGTGTGTACGTGCCCTTAAAAAACTTGGCTACAAAGTTGCGATTGTAAATAATAACCCGGAGACTGTCAGTACCGACTTTGATACTGCAGACCGCCTTTACTTTGAACCACTCACTCCGGCAGATATTATGAATGTTCTCGCCGTTGAAAAACCTTACGGCGTTGTTGTTGCTTTTGGTGGAGGAACTGCCATCAAACTTGCAAAGTTCCTTAACAGCCAGGGAATCCGCATTCTGGGAACAAGTGCAGATGCCATTGACCTTGCCGAAGATCGCGAACGTTTTGAAGAACTATGCGACCGTCTCAACATCAAACGCCCAAAAGGACTTACTGTTTTTACAGAAGTAGAAGCACTCGAAGCAGCAGAAAAAATCACTTATCCGGTGCTTATGCGCCCAAGTTATGTACTGGGCGGCCAGAACATGATTATTGCCCGTAACAGTGCAGATGTAAAAGAATACATGAAAATCATTCTGCGCCAGGGAATTGAAAATCCAGTCCTTATTGATAAATATATGGAGGGAAAAGAGCTGGAAGTTGACTGTATCTGCGACGGAGAAGAAGTTCTTATTCCCGGCATTATGGAACACGTTGAAAGAACAGGTATACATTCCGGCGACTCAATTGCAGTTTACCCAGGTCAGTTTACAAAAGAAATTGAAGAAAAAATTATCCGTCAGTCTACAGACCTGGCCCTCGCTCTTGGCACTAAAGGACTTGTAAATATTCAGTATCTGATTTTCGACAACGGCAACGGCAGCGGCAGCGATCTTTACATTATCGAGGCAAATCCTCGTTCAAGCCGTACAGTTCCATATTTGAGTAAAGTCAGCGGAGTTCCTATGATAGACCTTGCAACCCGTGCCATGCTTGGAGAAAAAGTTCGAGATCTCGGTTACGGCACCGGCCTCTACAGAAAGCCAGATTATTTTGCTGTAAAAGTTCCTGTTTTCAGTTTTGAAAAACTTATGGATGTCGATACACACCTGGGACCTGAAATGAAATCTACAGGTGAAGTTCTCGGAATTGCCAGCACCCGCGAGGAAGCCTTGTACAAGGGCATGGTTGCCGCCGGCTGGAAGATGATTAAGCCAGAGGGAGGGGAAAGCCTTCCCCACGCTCCAGCCTCCTCGGCTTCGCCTTCGGTGGCTTCCGCTACCCCTTCTCCTAGGGGCGACGCCCCTAAGACCCCACAAAGTTCCCCGCGAGTTTACGAAGCAAACTCGACAGTGAGCGAAAGCGAACGTACAACGCACCCTGGAGTCCTCTTCTCTGTCCGCCAGAGCGACCTTCCGGAGCTCCCTGCCCTGGCCCGTAAGTTCTACGATCTCGGCTTTACCCTCTACGCAACAACCGGCAACGCTGCCACAATCGAACGCAGCGGCATGGAAGTTACACACGTAGCAAAGGTTCACGAAGATTACAATAACAACGTAATGACACTGCTTGAAAGTGGCAAGGTTGCCTACGTAATTTCAACCTCTGCCAAGGGACGCGACCCGGTGGCCGAGAGTGTAAAACTCCGTCGCCTTGCCGTAGAAAGAGACATTGACTGCCTTACTGCGTTAGACACCGCTAACATTCTTGCAGATTGTCTTGCCAGTGACTACACACTGGATAACTTAAGTCTTGTAGATATCAATTCAGATTTTATGGGAGGAAAATATGAGTAAATTTATTTTTGTAACCGGCGGAGTTGTCTCAGGACTTGGAAAAGGAATTACCGCTGCCTCACTTGGCCGACTCTTAAAATGTCGCGGCCTCAAAATTGCCAGTCAGAAGCTTGACCCATACATGAACATAGATCCGGGAACAATGAGTCCCTTCCAGCACGGCGAAGTTTTTGTAACAGAAGACGGTGCCGAAACAGATCTGGACCTCGGCCACTACGAGCGCTTTATCGACGAAAATCTTACAAAGTATTCAAACATGACCAGTGGCCGTGTTTACTGGAACGTCCTCAACAAGGAACGCCAGGGAGAATATCTTGGTCAGACCGTACAGATTATTCCTCACGTAACAAACGAAATCAAAGATTTTATTTTGAAAAATGCAGAGGTAAGCGGCGCGGACGTAAGCATTGTTGAAGTCGGCGGTACAATCGGTGATATCGAAAGTCAGCCCTTTCTCGAAGCAATCCGCCAGCTGGCCCTGGAAGTTGGCCGCCGCAACTGTCTTTTTATTCACGTTTGTCTTGTGCCCTACATCAGCGGTTCGGATGAGTTTAAATCTAAGCCAACCCAGCACTCTGTAAAGGAACTTATGGCTGTTGGTATTCACCCGGATATTATTGTTGCCCGCTGCGACGAAGAAATCCCTCTAGATATCCGCAGAAAAATCAGCCTCTTCTGTAACGTTGGAGAAGACTGCGTAATCAACAATACAACCTGTAAGAGCCTTTATGAAGTGCCTCTCATGCTGCACGCCCAGAATATGGACGGCGTTGTTTGCCGCGACCTGGGCCTTGATTGCGCCGGAGAAAATCAGCACTATCCTGAACTTGCAGCCTGGTCAAAAATGGTAGAAACAATTCATGCCCGCCAGGGAGAGATTCAGGTTGCACTGGTTGGAAAATACGTAAAGCTGCACGACTCATATTTAAGTATCGTAGAATCACTGAACCATGCAAGTTTTGTTGTTGAAAAAAACATCAAAATCAAATGGGTAGATTCTGACAGTGTAACAGATGAAACTGCCCCAGAGATTTTTGCAGACTGTTCAGGCATTATTCTTCCTGGTGGCTTTGGTCACCGCGGTGTTGAAGGAATGGTCTGCGCCTGCCGTTATGCCCGCACACATAAAATGCCATATTTTGGAATCTGTCTTGGAATGCAGATTGCAGTAATTGAGTTTGCCCGCTCCGTTCTCGGTTACGCAGATGCAAACAGCAGAGAGTTCGACGAAATGTGCGAGCACCCGGTTATCGACCTGATGAAAAATCAAGAGGGTGTAATTAAAGGTGGAACTATGAGACTGGGAAGTTACCCGTGTAAAGTGACTCCGGGAAGTATATTAGAAAAAGCATATACAAGTTGTCATGCTGAACTCGTTTCAGCATCTAACGACGATTGCTTAGTAATTGCCGAGCGTCACCGCCACCGTTACGAGTTCAATAACGACTTCCGTACCCAGATGCAGGAGGCTGGACTCACCATAAGCGGAACCAGTCCTGACGGCACTCTCGTAGAAGCTGTAGAAGTAGCCGGACAATTCCACGTAGGCGTTCAGTTCCATCCGGAGTTTAAGAGCCGTCCAAACAATGCAGGCCCGCTCTTTGTTGAATTCTTGAAAGCGTGTAACGGGTAAGTTATAATAAATTATTGTCATGCTGAACTTGTTTCAGCATCTACTTATAAGATCCCGAAACTAGTTCGGGATGACAGAATATTAAAGAGGTGAACATGTATACAAAAGACGAAGTTTTAGATTTTATTGAAGAAGAGGATGTAAAGTTCATTCGCCTTGCTTTTTTTGATTTAAAAGGAAAACAAAAAAATATTTCGATTATGCCAACTGAACTGGGACGTGCCTTTGAGCATGGCATCCCTTTCGATGCATCCGCAATTGAAGGCTTTGAAAATCCACAGAAGTCAGAGCTTTATCTTAAGCCGGATCCTTCTACCCTTGCAATTATTCCATGGCGTCCTGCTACCGGAAAAGTTGTCCGCATGTTCTGTAATATTCTCACCCCCGATGGAAGTCCTTATCTTAAAGACAGCCGAACAATTTTGCAAAAGGCCTGTCAGCAGCTTAAAGACGAATGCGGTGTAGAAATGATGGTTGGAACAGAAGTTGAGTTCTACCTCTTCAAGCTCGACGAAAAAGGAGAACCAACCAGCGAGACCTTCGACAAAGCCGGCTACATGGACATTGCTCCAGAAGATCACGGAGAAAATATCCGCCGTGAAATCTGCTTTACTCTTGAACAGATGGGTATCACTCCGGAAGCAAGTCACCACGAAGAAGGACCGGGACAGAACGAAATTGATTTCCATTATTCAGATGCCCTCACAGCTGCTGATAACGTTGCTACCTTCAAATGGATTGTAAATACAAAGGCCGCAAGCAATGGACTTTATGCAGATTTTTCTCCAAAACCTATTGTGGGCCAGGCAGGAAATGGAATGCACATAAATATTTCTTATCGTCCTGCAAACGGCGAAACAGAAAAGGAAACAGATGATTTACTGCCATATATGCTCGGTGGTATCCTCAAGCATATACCAGAAATTACCTTCTACTTAAATCCTGTAGATAATTCATACAACCGTCTGGGAGCCTGTAAAGCACCAGAATACATTTCCTGGGGCAAAGAAAACCGATCTACCCTTATTAGAGTTCCATCCAGCAAAAATGCAAAACGCCTGGAACTTCGTTCTCCTGACCCTCTATGCAACATCTATCTTGTACTCACACTCTTGATTCAAGCTGCAATCGAAGGAATCAAAAATAAGATTCAGCCGCCAGCAGAAACTGTAGAAAATCTTTTTGATGATGAAGTTGCAAAAAAGACTTCTCTTAAGGCTTTGCCAAAATCTCTTGCAGAAGCAAAGCGACTCGCTGACAACAGCGACTTTGTAAAAAAGGTTTTAGGGGACTTAATTGCATAAAAAATAAGTCATCCTGAACTTGTTTCAGGATCTCAGTAATAGATTCCGAAATAAGTTCGGAATGACAGGTGTTTTATAAATGGAAGCAGAATCGCACAGCGTACTTGTAGTATCACGTGACAGTAAAATAATTTCTCAAATCTCCGCATTTCTTGTACCGCCGCTTTTTGAACTTACTACGACAAGTGATTTCAACGAAGCCCGCCGCCTCGCAACTGAGCGCAGCTTCAATATAATTATTGCGGACTCCGGCGACGGCTACGACACAGACTTTGCCATCAACCTTGCAGATTCTTACTCAACTATTCTGTTATTGGTACCTAACGAACACTTTGATGAAATCTCATATCGTGTCGAAGGTTACGGAATTCTCACAATCACAAAACCTTTTGAACCCTTTTATTTATACAACATGATGAAAATCGCAATTGCTGTTCAATATAAGGTTCAGGTACTTTCCAGCCAGACGACAAAGCTCAAGGTAAAGATGGAAGAAATAAAACAGGTAAACCGTGCAAAAATGCTTTTAATGCAGAACATGAATATGAGTGAACAGGAAGCCCACCGCTACATCGAAAAAGAAGCCATGGACCGCGGCATGAAGAAAACGGCAATTTCAGAAAAAATAATAAAGACCTATGGCTAATACGGTGGTTGAGTAGGCCAAAGGCCGTATCGAAACCACCGTATTCTCTCTACACCGGATACTCTCCAGAAAAACATCCCTTACAAAAACCATCTGCTTCAGGCTTACAGCTTCTAAGAGCTTCAATCATTCCCTCCAGACTTATAAAGGCAAGAGAATCTGCACCAATTTCCTTCCGAATTTCTTCGAGCTCATGAGTACTTGAAATCAATTCATTTTTACTTGGGGTATCAATTCCTAAATAACATGGAAACTTAACCGGCGGAGAGCTTACGCGAAAGTGCACCTCCTTAGCACCGGCACGCCTTAAAATTTGAACCAGACGGCGGCTTGTAGTTCCACGCACAATTGAATCATCAATTACAATAACCCGCTTTCCTTCGAGGTCACTTTTTATTGCATTGAGTTTTACAAAAACCATATTCTCGCGCTCCTTCTGAGTCGGCGCAATAAAGGTTCGTCCAATATATTTGTTTTTGATAATTCCCATACCGTACGGAACTCCGCTTGCACGTGCATAGCCCTGGGCGGCGCCAAGACCGGAATCAGGAACTCCAATTACAATATCTGCTTCTACCGGAGATTCTTTGGCAAGAACTTCTCCCATTTTATAACGTGCTTTCTGAACCGCAATTCCATCAATTACACTATCCGGTCGTGCAAAGTAAACATACTCGAAAATACAGGTCTGCTTTTTTTCTTCCGAATATTTTATAGAACGAAGTCCTTTCTTAGTAATTACAACAATTTCACCAGGCTCAAGGTCACGAACAAAAAGTCCGTTCACAGAATCTATAGCACAAGATTCCGATGTAATTATATAAGAGGGGGAAGTCTTCCCCTTCGCTCGCACTTCGTTGCTCGCTACCCCTTCTAACGGGGGCTCCGCCCCCGTAACGCCCCCGCCAATCTGTCCTATACAAAGAGGCCGGATTCCATTAGGGTCCCTCACTCCTATCAGCATATTTTCAGTCATAATACAAAGAGCAAAGGAGCCTTTTATAAGCTTTGCAGCCTGAACTACGGCATCTATAAAGCGCTGCTGATTTAAAGCTTCTTTATTTTCTTCGTTATCAGGAGTTCCAAGATGACCGCCATTTTCAATATATTTACGTACAATCAGTTTGAGTATAACTTCACTATCGCTTGAACTTGAAAAAGTACTTCCATAATCTTCAAGAAGCTCACGGAGTTTTGTATGATTAACAAGCTGTCCATTATGGGCAAGTGCAATCGATCCATTTTTGAAAGAGTTCATAAAAGGCTGGGCATTTTCAATTGTGCGTCCGCCTGCAGTTGCATAGCGGACATGCCCTACTGCGATATTGCCTTCAAGTTTTTCAAAATGATCCTCTTCAAAAACATCACTTACAAGACCAATATCTTTACGAAGTTTAATTCTTGAACCGTCGCTTACGGCAATACCCGCAGATTCCTGTCCACGATGTTGCAAGGCTGTAAGGGCAAAATACGAAAGTCCGGCAGCATTTTCTGCGCCAAAAATTCCAACTACACCACACTCATCATGTAAGCCCATTTTTATTTCTCCAGTAAAAAGCTTTCTATCTGGCGGGCACACTCGCGGCCTTCGGCAATTGCCCAGACAACGAGAGACTGGCCGCGGTGCATGTCGCCGGCTGTAAAGATTTTTTCAACGCTGGTTGTATAACCGTTAGGGCTGGCACTGTAATCCGCGGTGGTTGAGTAGTCCGAAGGGCGTATCGAAACCACCTCTGGTGTTATTACTGTTCCCCGAGGCCCAAGCTCTGTTCCAAAAGCCTTAGCAGTATATTCTTCACAGCCGACAAAACCTGCTGCGACAAGGAGAAGATCGCAAGGCAAGGTCTTTTCTGTACCGCCTCTTTCAACCAGCTGCCGTTTTCCATCTATCAACTTGAATTCAACTTCAATTGTTTTTACAGCTGTTATATGGCCATTTTCACTGATAATTTCTTTTACAGTAGTTTCATAAACGCGCGAGTCGTGGCCAAACTTTGATATTGATTCTTCTGCACCATAATCTACCTTGAGGTTTTTTGGCCACTGCGGCCATGGATTATTTGCTGCACGTTCAAGAGGAGGACAAGGCATCATTTCAATCTGTGTTACAGATTTACAACCCAGACGAATTGCAGAACCGCAGCAGTCATTTCCTGTGTCTCCCCCTCCAACAATTATTACATTCTTTCCTTCAACTTCAATTCCAAAATCCTGTACAAGCATCTGACTGATTTGTTTATTTGCAGGTTCAATTCCGATTTTTTCAAGTGCACCACTTGTCGCGATTACACTCTTTGTAACTGCTTTGAGAAAATCAACTGCAAACATCACTCCGCCTTCTGCACCAGAACTGCCTGTCTTCAGCAAATTCATTCCTTCTGCATTTAGAGCACGAGCTTTTTTAGCACCACAACATAAGGCAATTGCATCAAAATCCTGAATGATTTGACTTGCAGAATAAGTACGACCTGCATCAGCATTAAAAACGAATTTCACACCTTCTGCTTTCATCAGCTCAATACGTCGGTCAACAATTTTTTTGTCCAATTTCATATTTGGAATACCGTACATCAAAAGTCCACCGGCTTTATCTTCACGTTCAAAAACCGTAACATTATGCCCACGTCTATTAAGCCAGTCTGCTGCTGCAAGACCGGCTGGTCCCGCACCAATTACTGCAACTTTTTTATCACTACGCTTTGCAGGAATTTGTGGTTTCATATAGCCCGATTCAAAAGCTTTCTCAATTATGTATAGCTCATTGTCGTGAACGGTTACAGCTCCCGAGTCGGTGGTTGCGGTCCCTGAGCCTGTCGAAGGGGTCGAAACCACAGGGCTGCCACAGTTGCAGGCTTTTTCGCAAAGAGCAGGACAAACACGTCCGGTGAACTCCGGAAAACTCGAAGTTTTGAGCAAACGCCAGGCAGCCATATCAAACTGGCCATTAAAAAGTGCATCGTTCCATTCCGGAATGTAATTGTGAAGCGGACAGCCCGTTACCATACCGCCAAGCTTAATTGCACTCTGACACATAGGAACCCCACAGTTCATACAACGGGCTGCCTGCTCTCGGCGGGCCTTTTCGTCCAATTGCGGATGAAACTCCTTAAAGTTACATATTCGCTCCAGCGGCGGAACGTTTCCATTTTCAACTCTTTTATAATCCATGAATCCTGTTGGTTTTGCCATACTCTTATCTCCTATGCACTACATTTCCTGAAGGCGTTGAGTACTGCCTCGTCATGTGGCTTGCCTGTTTTTTCTTCTGATGCTATCTCTGTCATAACTTTCAAATAATCGTTCGGGATAATTTTCTTGAAGCAGTTTTTGTAATGCTCCCAGTCGGCAAGAATTGCCTTTGCTCGCTCGCTGCCGGTTTCTGCGGCATGCTGCTGAATAAGTTCATGAAGTCTTTCTTCATCAGGTGAGGTTGTTGAGCCTGTCGAAACCACCGGCAACGTTGTTGTCTCATCATCTAGGGCATACATCTTTACAAGCTCATGATTCATGCGTTTGTAAAGGTCGTGACTTTCGTCGAGAACATAAGCTACGCCGCCACTCATTCCTGCACAGAGGTTTTTACCAGTACTACCGAGGATTACAGCTGTTCCGCCTGTCATGTATTCAAGACCATGATCACCACAACCTTCTGCTACAACAGTTGCACCTGAGTTACGTACACAGAAACGCTCGCCTGCTACACCGTTGATAAAAGCAGTTCCAGAAGTCGCACCAAAAAGAGCTACGTTTCCAACAATGATATTTGAGGCAGCGTCACCTTCAAAGCTGGCAGGTTTTTTGATTACAAGTTTTCCGCCGCTAAGACCTTTTCCGAAGGCGTCGTTAGCATCTCCTGTGAGACGGAGAGTAAGTCCCTTTGGAATGAAGGCTCCAAAGCTTTGACCGGCACCGCCTTCGAAATTAACTACAAAGGTGTCGTCGGCCAAAGTGTTGCCATAACGCTTCTGGATCTCGCTTCCCAGAATTGTTCCTACCGTTCGGTCGGTTGATTGAATAGAGATTGCGAAATTCTCCGGGGCGTTGCGGGGTGTCCCCGCAGAAGGGGTAGCGAGCAACGTAGTGCGAGCGAGGGGAAGGCCTTCCCCTCCTGATACCTTTTCAAAAGCTAGAAGCAAAGTTTTACAATCTATTGTATTCTGTAACTTAAAATCAAAGGTCGATCTGTCTTTCTTCCAGTCGCTAACAGCTAACTGCTTACCACTAACAGCTTCTGCGTTAGCAAGAACGCGGCTCATATCAACTAGCCCTGCTCTCTTAAATCCCTGCTTGTCTTTGAGCTTAAGAAGGTCGGTGCGGCCACAGAGTTCTTCAACAGAATGTACTCCAAGCTTTGCCATTAGCTCTCTCATTTCCTGAGCAATGAACTTCATAAAGTTTTCTACATATTCAGGCTTTCCAGGGAACTTTGCACGCAGTTTTTCGTTCTGCGTTGCAACACCAAATGGACAGGTATCAAGCTGGCAGACACGCATCATAGAACAGCCCATTGCAATAAGAGGGGCTGTTGCAAAACCAAACTCTTCTGCACCAAGGAGGGCGGCTATAGTAACGTCCCTACCGCTCATCAGTTTACCGTCAGTTTCAATAACTACGCGGCCACGAAGTCCGTTCTGAATCAGAGTCTGGTGAGTCTCTGCAAGACCAAGCTCCCAAGGAAGTCCCGCGTGGTGAATAGATGAAATAGGTGCTGCACCGGTACCACCGTCGTGACCGGAAATCAAAATTACCTGAGCACCGGCCTTTGCAACACCGGCCGCAATTGTACCAACTCCAGCTTCACTTACAAGCTTTACAGAGATTCGTGCTCCACGGTTTGCATTTTTCAAATCGTAAATCAGCTGAGCCAAATCTTCTATAGAATATATATCATGATGTGGTGGTGGCGAAATGAGGGCTACACCAGGGGTTGCGTAACGAGTCTTTGCAATCCATGGGTAAACCTTTTTGCCAGGTAAATGTCCGCCTTCGCCAGGCTTCGCTCCCTGAGCCATTTTTATCTGAATTTCCTTGGCACTGAGCAGGTACTCTTCTGTAACACCAAAACGTCCACTGGCAACCTGCTTGATTGCAGAGTTGTATTCTGTACCCAAGCGCTCCGGTTTTTCGCCGCCTTCCCCCGAGTTTGATTTTCCATGCAGGTGATTCATTGCGGCAGCCATGCACTTATGGGCCTCTTCAGAAATTGAACCGTAAGACATGGCACCAGTCTTAAAACGCTGAACAATTGTCTCTACAGGCTCAACCTCATCAATACTGATTCCGCCGTCTGCAGGAAAGTTGAAATCCAGCATAGCGCGCAGAGTGTGAGGGTGACTGTTATCGTCAACCAGGGCTGTATATTCTTTGAAACGGGCGTAATCACCGTTGCGCGTAGCCTGCTGCAGGGCCACAATAGTTTCAGGATTATAAAGATGACTTTCTGCCTGAGGACCGCGTCGGAACTTGTGCTTACCAAAAGAATCGAGGTGCTGGTTTACAGTGAGGCCGGCCGGGTCAAAGCCCTGATCGTGATGATAGCGTACATCCTCTTCAATTTCCTTGAGGCCAACACCGCCAACACGGCTTACTGTATTTGTAAAATATTTTTCTACAACATCCTGGGCAATTCCAACTGCTTCGAAAATCTGAGCAGACTGGTAAGACTGAATTGTCGAAATTCCCATCTTTGCGGCAATCTTTACAATGCCGTTAATAACAGCCTTGTTGTAGTCGTCGATTGCAGTGTGATAATCCTTGTCCAGAATCTTCTGGTCAATGAGTTCGGCAATTGCTTCGTGAGCAAGGTAAGGATTGATTGCACGGGCACCGTAGCCAAGACACATTGCAGCCTGATGAACGTCGCGAACCTCGGCAGTCTCCAGAATAATTGAAACGGATGTGCGCTTCTTTGTACGGATCAGGTACTGCTCAACAGCTGAAGTTGCAAGAATAACAGGAATAGCAGCATGATTTTCATCTACACCACGGTCACTGAGTATGATGATGTTGTAGCCTTCTGCATAGGCAGAGTCTATTTGAGCAAAGAGTTTGTCGAGGGCAGCTTCAAGGTTGTCACACGGATTCGAATCGTCTAACGACGTTTCTTTTTCAATATTTTTATCAGATTTTGCGTTAGCAAAATCCAATCCGTGTGACAATTCATATGTTATAGTTAACGTTTTTGCTCTAAGACCTGGTTGATCTAAAGCCGCAATCTTAATCAAATCAGTTCCCGTCAAAATCGGATTATTAATTTCAAGGACACGGCAGTTTAGGGCTTGTGGCTGCAAAAGGTTTCCGTCCTTACCAACGTAAACTGTTGTGTCAGTAACAATCTTCTCACGCAGACTGTCAATTGGCGGATTTGTAACCTGGGCAAAAAGCTGCTTGAAATATGAGAAGAGACTCGGATGCTTTTCACTCATAACGGCAAGCGGAGTATCCACGCCCATGCTGGCTGTAGGCTCTACCCCGTTGCGAGCCATCGGAAGAATCATCTCGTTTACATCTTCGTAGTTCCAGCCAAAGGCACGGTAAAGAATATTGCGCTCATCCAATGTATGAACCGGAATTTTTTTGTTAGGAATTTTAAGATCGGCAAGATGAACAAGATTCATATCCAGCCACTCTCCGTAAGGATAAAGCGAAGCGTACTGATTTTTGCATTCTTCATCACTGATAATCTTTTTCTGAAGAGTATCAACAAGAAGTATGCGACCCGGTTGAAGTCGTGATTTTATTTTGATGTTTTCTTCAGGAATATCAAGCACACCAACTTCAGAACTCAAAATCAGCATACCGTCCTTTGTGATGTAGTAGCGGCTTGGGCGAAGTCCGTTACGGTCAAGGGTTGCACCAAGCAAATCACCGTCACTGAAAAGAATTGCCGCAGGTCCGTCCCAGCTTTCCATCATAGTTGCCCAATAGTGATAAAAATCCTTTTTCTTTTGAGCCATATTGTCATCATGTTTCCATGGTTCAGGAATGCAAGTCATAACAGCAAGAGGTAAAGGCATGCCATTCATCAAAAGAAACTCAAGAGTATTATCAAGCATTGCAGAGTCTGAACCGCTAGTATCTACAGCTGGCAAGATTTTATGCATCTGAGTTTTATCAAGTTTGCTTGAACTAACAGTTTCTTCGCGAGCCAGCATACGGTCTACATTTCCGCGGATTGTATTGATTTCGCCGTTATGTGCAATAAAACGGTTCGGGTGAGCGCGCTGCCAGCTTGGCTGTGTGTTTGTGGAAAAGCGCGAATGCACAATTGCTAAAGCCGACTGATAATCCGGTGACTGCAGGTCATCGTAGAAAGTACGAAGCTCGTGAACCAGGAACATTCCCTTGTAAACGATTGTGCGTGAACTGAGGGAACAGACATAGGTTTTAGGTGATGAGGGGGAAGTCTCCCCCTCGCTGCAAGCGCCTGCGGCGTTTTCCGCTACCCCCTCTGCGGGGGCACCCCGCAACGCCCCGTTTTCAAAAAGCCGTCTCACAATATAAAGCTTGCGGTCAAAATCAAGCCCCGGCTCACAGTCAGCAGACTTTTCCACAAAGCCCTGCCAGATTTGAGGCATACAGTCGCGGGCCTTTTTACCAAGAACCTCTGCATTCACAGGAACCTTACGCCAGCCCAAAAACTTAAGCCCTTCGGCAGCACAGCATTTTTCAAAGCGGGCTTTTTCAGAATCACAGGTGGTTGAGCCTGTCGAAACCACATCTCCAGGAAAAAAGAACTGCCCGATACCATACTCACGCTCTCCAAGCTTGCCGACTAAATCTGATGCAGCCTTCTTAAAAAACTCATGGCTTATCTGAACAAGAATTCCAACACCATCACCAGTTTCGCCACTGGCATCTTTTCCTGCACGGTGTTCCAGTTTTTCAACTATGCTTAAAGCATTATCAACAATTTTATGCGATTTACTTCCATCAATATTTACAACTGCACCAATACCACAGTTGTCGTGTTCAAAGCTTGGTTCGTATAATGTCTTCATTTTCAACCTCGAAAAAAAAAGAGGTCGTAGACAAAATTTCGCCTTGAACGAAACTTTATCTACGACCTCTTTGCCGTTTTTAGTTTTTTAATAATAATGAATTTTTGTAAAAATAGTCAAGTAGTTCTAAAAGGAACTACTATTTTATTTTTGATAATTAGTAAGCTTTGTCGTGAACAACGGGTCTGTCCAAAAAGTATTGTCATGCTGAACTTGTTTCAGCATCTACACCACATCTAGTTCTATAGATTCCGAAACAAGTTCGGAATGACACTAGGATGTAAACTTATTGGTCAGCCCCTTACCGAGTTTGCTTTGCAAACTCGCCTGAAATCACTTAGTTCTATACGCGTCGTTGTGGACTCCACTAATTGCGCGACCTGATGGTTCATCCATATTTTTCCAGGCAGCATCCCACTCAAGTGCTTTTGCAGTTGAACAGGCAACTCCGGCTTCGTGTGGTACACAGCGGGCAGCAGAGTCGCTCGGGAACAGGCGGCTGTATATTTCACGGTAATAATATTCCTCTTTTGTTTTTGGAGGATTTACCGGGAAGCGGTTTTCTCGGCGTGCAAACTCTGCGTCGCTAACCTTCTCCTCTGTCATCTTTTTAAGAGTATCAATCCAGTTATAGCCTACACCGTCTGAGAACTGTTCCTTCTGACGCCAGGCGATACTTTCCGGAAGCAAATCTTCAAAAGCCTTGCGAAGAATCCACTTTTCCATTCTCTGTCTTGAAGCTTCGGTACCCTGAGCAGTGCCGTCACCCCGAACAGCACTGTCACCCCGAACTTGTTTCGGAGTCTCACTTGCAGATGCTGAAACAAGTTCAGCATGACACAGAGGAATACACATCTTATCACTCGGGTTAAGCCCCATAGCAATATCTATAAATTCTTTATCAAGGAAAGGAACACGACCTTCTACACCCCAGGCCATAAGAGACTTATTTGCTCTAAGACAATCGTAAAGATGAAGCTTGCTCATTTTACGAACCAGCTCCTCGTGGAATTCCTGAGCATTCGGTGCCTTATGAAAGTATAGATAACCGCCAAAAAGTTCATCACTTCCCTCTCCGCTCAAAACCATCTTAATTCCCATAGATTTTATTACCCGGGCAAGCAGGTACATTGGAGTTGATGCGCGAACTGTTGTAATGTCGTATGTTTCGATGTGATAGATTACATCAGGAAGAGCGTCCAGAGCCTCCTGAATTGTAAAGTGAACCTCATGATGAACAGTACCAATATAATCAGCAGCCTTCTGAGCTGCAATGAGATCCGGCGATCCTTCGAGTCCAACTGCGAATGAGTGAAGCTGGGGCCACCAGGCTGCTTCCTTACTGTCAGTCTCAATTCTTTTTTTGCTGAACTTTTGTGTGATGGCTGCAATAATTGAAGAATCCAGACCACCGCTCAAAAGTACGCCATAAGGAACGTCGGACATAAGCTGGGCTTTTACAGCATTTTCAAGCCCGTTGCGTACTTTTTCTATTACGCTCGGATTGATAACTTCGCCCTTGTCGTCTGTTGCGCGTGGGGAATTTTTAACATTATCATAAGTCTCCCAATCTCTTGTATACCATTTAACTGGACGTGGAGAATTGTCACACGGATTGGATTTTGCTAACGCAAAATCATTTTTATTGTTGGAAACGTCGTTAGACGTTTCGAATCCGTGTGATACCTTTCCTGAATAAAGGTAATGACCATTCGGGAACTCTTCGATTGTCTGGCAGTCACCTTCGAGGGCTTTGAGCTCGCTGGCAACATAGTATCGACCTGCCTTATCCCAGCCCTGATAAAGCGGAATAACGCCTATTTCGTCACGGGCAATAAGATAGCTATCGTGCTCGCTGTCATAAAGGGCAAAGGCAAATATTCCCGAAAGCTCTTCTATCATTTTTGTAAAGTCGCCAGACTCGCGGTATTTTTTATAAAGAGGAATGATTACCTCGCAGTCACTTCCGGTGCGAAACTTGTAATCTCCTTCGAAAAGGGCACGAATTTCTTTATGGTTATAGATTTCACCATTTGCAGCAAGAATAATTTTTTCGTCATCACTAATCAGCGGTTGCTTTCCAGAAAGAGGGTCTACAATTGAAAGTCTCTCGTGACTCAAAATCGCATTTTCTCCGGTATAAACACCACTCCAGTCCGGCCCCCGATGCCTAATCTTTTTCGACATCTCCAGAACCTGAGCTCGAAGCTCTTCCTTCAAGCCCTCCGCAATAGGCGCACTGCCACTGTCCAAATCAAAACAACCTACAAAACCACACATGCCTACAATAGAAAAAACCGTTAAAAATTGGATTTTCCCACGGAAAAATCCAATTTAGGTTTTTACCTACAATCGGAACCGTGGTAAATCGAGGATTCGTTAAAAAAAGTTGCGAATACCTGGAACAACTTTTTAGAATCATTCTCTTCTTCCCAATTTCTCAGCGCTTCTTCCTTTCCTCCAAATTCAATTTAAAACGAAAAAAGCCGTAGACAGTATCTCGCAGTTTTGCGAAATATTATCTACGGCTTCTTTGTCGTATATATTTCATATTATCGTTTTAAAAGATATTCTGCAATAGTTTCTGCAATAGTTTTCAGGGCTTCCGCATAATAAACAAAAATCCCGAATTTATGGCTCCCAGTCACGGTTGCGTGATTCAAAACCGCGCAATAATGCGCTACACGCTTTTTGTGGTATAGAAACTATTGAACTGCCGCTTCGCAGCAGCCACAAAAAGAGTGTTTTTGAACCACGCCCCGCTCCTTCGCGCAAACATTACGGAAAAGTGTTTACAATGCGGAAGCCTTGCAATAGTTTTATTTATATTCTTTATATCAGCATAAATAAAATTGACCAGACATTCTGGATAATCTATACTTTTATTATGATTTTTTCACTTTACAATATATGCTCTTTTTGTGTTATTTTATTTTTCTCATTAATACTTACAATAGAAGATATCAAAACTCTCTCTGCAAATATATACCTTCAATGGATTTCTGTTTTCTTTGCCCTGACCTGTCATTTGATTTTTAACCGCACCGGAATGTGGATTTTTATTTTATCATCAATGATTACCGGAAGCTTTTATTTTGCCGTAAGAAAAATCACAAAAAATAAACTTGGCCCGGCAGATGTCTGGTTCGGTTTTTTTCAGGGGCTTTTTCTAATTCCACAGATGATTGCAGTCTGCTTTGCTGCAGAAGTTATTCTCACCCTGTTAATCATGAACAAAAAAATCGGCCATAAAGCTTTTCCTTTTATCCCTTTTATGGCTTTTGGCCTGATTACAGCATATATTATTCAGATAATATTTTTTACAGCATAATTTTTTTATAATCTCCCTTGACCCTCGTCCGCCCTCTGCGTAATATATAACCCTATGCTTGACTTGGAATCCCTTAAAAATAAACTTAATCCCCAGCAGTATCGTGCCGTAACTACAACAGAAGGTGCAATCCTCATAATTGCCGGAGCCGGCAGCGGAAAAACCAGTGTAATTACCTCCAGAATTGCACACATGCTGGACAAAGGAATTCCACAAAGCCAGATTCTTGCCCTTACTTTTACAAACAAAGCCGCAAAAGAAATGGCAGACCGCATCAAGGATCTGACTCAGAAAAAACTACAGAATCTTACAGTTTCAACTTTTCATGCTTTTGGAGTCCGCATCCTGCGTCAGGATATCGACAAGCTTGGCTGGCGTGAAAACTTTTCTATTTATGACGAAACAGACCGCGTTGCACTTATCAAAGAATGTGGCCGCGAACTAAAATTCTCGCCAGAAGCAATGGATATCTACACAATCGGAAACCTGATTTCAAACATAAAAACCGGCCGCAAGAACTGGGAAACTGCAAACAACATTTATCGTCCGCTTTACGAAATGTATCAGGAAGGACTCAAATTATACAACGCCGTAGACTTTGATGATCTCATAGTTCTTCCAATCAAACTTTTCCGCGAGTTCCCCGAGGTTCTTGAGCGCTACCGTGAACGCTATAAATACCTCATGGTAGACGAATTCCAAGACACAAGCCATCAGCAGTATGAAATGATGCACCTGCTTGCCGACAAGAACGTAGCCGTCGTAGGAGACGACGACCAGTCTATTTATTCCTGGCGTGGAGCAGACTATCAGAACATCATCAATTTTGAAAAAGATTTCGATGTAACAGAAATCCGCCTTGAACAGAATTACCGCTCAACAGGTACAATTCTCGAGGCGGCTAACGGTGTAATCAGTCATAACACAAACCGCAAAGATAAAAAACTCTGGAGCGGAAAAGGTGCCGGAAAACCAATAGAAATCTTCATGCCGCAAAACGAAACTGATGAAGCAGATTTTATCGCTGAATCAATTCTTGGAATTGCAGTTGAAGAAAAGCGTAAGTATGATGATTTTGGCGTACTCATGCGCGCAAATACTCAAAGCCGGTATATAGAGGAAGCTTTTTTACAAAATAATATACCTTATACAATGAGCGGCGGTACCTCCTTTTTTGAACGCAAGGAAATTAAGGATGTAATTTCTTATCTACGTGTTATTTCAAACCATGATGATGATATTAACCTCTTGCGAATTATAAATACACCTCGACGTGGAATCGGCCGTGCAGCAATTCAGCTGATGAATGAAGCCGCCGAATTAAACGGTTGTACTCTCTGGAACGCAATAGATTATCTGATTCATGCCGAAGCTTCAAAAGCGAGCGATATTCTTAAAGAAGACCTGCAGAACTTCGTGAATATTATTGAAGAAAACCGTCAGAAGCTTTTAAGCGGACGTGGTCTTGCAAATAAGGTTCGTCAGTTTGTTGATGACATTGATTACAAAAGTTACCTTGTTTCTGAATATCCAAAAAATGAAAAGGCAGTCAGCTATAAATTAAAAAATATTGAAGAGTTTACTCAATTTATTGATACCTGGGAAAACGATCCGGACAATACTAACCCGAATCTTTATAATTATTTAAACAGAATTACCCTTGCCAGTCATGACAATGGTGATGATGAAAGCAATAAAGGTAAAGTAAACCTCATGACAATTCATGCCTCTAAGGGCCTGGAATTCCCGGTTGTTTTTATAGCTGGAGTTGAAGAAGGTCTAATCCCCCATGCCCGTTCAGTTGAAGAAAACAATGGCGATGTAGAAGAAGAAAGAAGATTATTTTACGTTGCAATTACAAGAGCCCAGGAAAAACTGATAATGACTTCCTGCCAGAAAAGAAAAAGACGCCAGTTCAAAAATGATGACACCTATTCAGGAAGTCCCTTTGATTATACAGAAGTTACCCCAAGCCGCTTCCTCGATGAAATCCCGGAAAACCTCGTAGAATACCATCAGCAAAAGCAGCTCACCGAAGAAGAAACAGGCGCCATGTTCTCAGATTTTTTAAGTACGCTGAAATCAAAGATGTAACAGTGTGGTTTCGATACGGCTTCGCCTACTCAACCACCGGTGGTTGAGTGCCCGAAGGGCGTATCGAAACCACCTGTAATTTACACTCGATACTTAATCTTCTTACCAGTTCCCTCATAAAGCTTTTTTCTCATCTCACTAACCTGCGGATCAGAAATATAATCATCAAAGCTCATCATGCGGTCAATAATTCCGTTAGGTGTAATTTCAACAATACGGTTTGCAATAGACTGAATGAACTCATGGTCATGAGAACTGAAAAGAATTACTCCAGGGAAGGCAATCAAACCTTCGTTGAGCGACTGAATTGCTTCAAGGTCAAGATGGTTTGTAGGGTCATCCATAGTAATACAGTTAGCCCCACTTAACATCAACTTAGAAAGCATACAGCGAACCTTCTCTCCTCCGGAAAGAACCTTTACCTTCTTCAAAGATTCATCTCCTGTAAAGAGCATACGGCCAAGGAATCCGCGGACATAAGAATCATCTTGCTCCTTAGAATACTGCTTAAGCCATTCTGTGATGTTCAAGTCATTTGCAAAGCTTTCGCTGTTATCACGAGGTAGATAAGTCTGCGAAGTTGTCTGTCCCCAGAAGAACTCACCACTGTCAGGCTGCTTAACACCGTTTACAATATCAAACAAAGCTGTAACAGAGTTGTGCTCAATACCAACAAAGGCAATCTTATCAGTACGGTTCACAACCAGAGAAAAATCCTTAAGAAGCTGATTACCATCAGCATCAGTATAATTCAACTTCTTAATCTCAAGAACATTGTTTCCAATTTCACGATCAGCCTTAAAGTTTACATAAGGGAACTTACGTGTAGAAACCGGAATTTCTTCGAGGCTGTCGGCCAATTTGTCGTAAATCTTTTTTCGGCTGGTAGCCTGCTTAGCCTTAGAAGCGTTAGAAGAGAATCGGAGAATAAACTCTTTCAAGTCCTTCATTTTATCTTCTGTCTTCTTCTGCTGCTCGTGAGCCTGGCGCTGCATAATCTGAGTCATCTGATACCAGAAGTCATAGTTACCAGAGAACTGAGTAATCTTTCCAAAGTCAATATCACAGATATAAGTACAAACAGTATTCAAAAAGTGTCGGTCATGCGAAACTACAATTACTGTGTTTTCAAAGTCCAGCAAAAAGTTTTCAAGCCAGGTAATAGATTCAATATCCAGACCGTTTGTAGGCTCATCGAGAAGCAGAGCATCAGGGTTACCATAAATTGCCTGAGCCAGCAAAACACGAACCTTCTGACCTTCATCAAGCTCGCTCATCATCTTGTCGTGGAAATCTTCTTCAAGACCAAGACCTGAGAGCATCTGTTCAATATCATTTTCTGCTTCGTAGCCGCCAAGTTCTCCAAACTCAGCCTCAAGCTCAGCAGACTTAATTCCGTCCTCTTCAGTAAAATCCGCCTTAGCATAAATCTCGTCGCGGGCTTTCGAAACCTCATAAAGCTTCGGGTATCCCATCATAACAGTTTCTTTTACAGAATATTCATCAAAAGCAAAGTGATCCTGCTTCAAAACCGCCATACGCTCTCCAGGAGTCATAAAAATCTGACCTGAATCTTTTTCGAGCTCACCAGAAAGCAGTTTCAAAAAAGTAGACTTACCTGCACCATTAGCACCAGTAATTCCATAACAGTTTCCCTTATTAAATTTAAGATTAACGTCCTTAAAAAGCGGTTTTTCGCTGAAGGACAAACTAACATCGCTAACTGTAATCATTCAAAAATCCTTAAAATTATTTTAGGAGGGGAAAGCCTTCCCCTGCGCCCGCATTTCATTGCGGGCTACCCTTTCTAACGGGGGCCAGCCCCCGTAACACCCCTGCTTACCTGCCGAAGAAAGACTTTACCTTCTGCCAGAAGCTCTTCTTTTCTGGAGCCTTCTGTGTCTGGTTATCATCACGGTGGTTGAGCTTGTCGAAACCACCTTTTCCATTCTTCTTGTAATCTCCCTTCTTGTAAGAGTCCTTCTTATAGCCGTCTTTTTTATAACCGCCCTTCTTGTAGATGTCTTTTGCCCCCTTAGAAACGCTGCCTGAAGCGAAAGCTTCCTTGTACATCTTCATGCGCTCTTCGTAAGAAAGACCTGCAAGCTTAGCCGGGTCAATATAAGGCTTCTTTCCGCCGCCACGGTGGCCAGACTTGTCGAAACCATCTTTTCCGCCCTTCTTGTAAGAATCTTTTCTATAACTATTGTTCTTTTTATCGCCATAAGATTTCTTCTTACCATCTCTAGGGCCTCTTGAACGGTTATGAATATCTCCGTCCTTACCCTTTCGGTAGCCGCCGCGATTATCATAATCATCGTCCCCACGCCAGTTTTCTGTCTTAATGTACATACCGGCAGACTTGTCTTCTTCCATCTGGTCAGGGTAAGCAACAGTGGCAGGAATCTGCATTTCAATATAGCGTTCAATTGCTGGAAGGTTATAAACATCCTGTTCAGAACAGAAGGTATATGCCTTACCAGATTTTCCTGCACGGGCTGTACGGCCAATTCGGTGAACATAGTTTTCAGCTTCTACCGGAAGGTCATAGTTTATTACCATTGCAAGGTCATCAACATCAATACCGCGTGCAGCAACATCAGTTGCCACGAGAATCTTGATTTCACCAGCCTTGAACTTCTTCAAAATTGCAAGACGCTTACTCTGTGGCAAATCGCCGATCATAAACTCAACACCAATCTCGTTGATTACAAGACGCTTTGCAATAACTTCGCAGTTTCTTTTTGTATTACAAAAGATAATTGCAGACTCAGGATTTTCGTGCTTCAAAATACCAACAAGAAGCTTCATTTTTTCATCGCTTGAGACGTGGAGCAATTCCTGCTGAATTTCGCTTACAGTAATATTTTCTGCTTCAATTGTAATTTCAATCGGGTCGCGTGTATATTCCCAGGCAAGATTCTTTACATAAGTATTGAGTGTTGCAGAGAAAAGCATTGTCTGTCTTGTTTCTGCTTCAGGAAGCTTTTTCAAGATTTTTCGCAAATCATCATAGAATCCCATATCAAACATGCGGTCAGCTTCATCAATTACACAGAAGTGAGCATTGCTCAGATCCAGGTTTCCGCCTTCGTTCAAATCGATTACACGGCCAGGAGTTCCAATAACAATGTCCACTCCCTTCTTGAGAGCTGCAATCTGCTTTTCGTAACCAACACCACCATATACCGAAAATGCCTTAAGTCCACTTGTACCAACAAGCACCTTTGCTTCCTCTTCAATCTGAACTGCAAGCTCACGTGTCGGAGCAAGAATCAAACACTTTTTACCTGCATTCTGCTCTTTAAGCATTTCACCAATAACAGCAACAAGATACGCGCAGGTTTTTCCAGTTCCAGTCTGAGACTGAACATACAAATCAGGGCCCTTAGCGCCCTCGTTAGCCTTTGAAGCCTTAATCACCTGCTCCTGAACCGGTGTACAAGTCACATAACCGGCGGCTTCAATTCCCTTCAAAAGTCTTTCATCAAGACCAAATTCTGTAAAATCCATAAGATTCCTTTTCCGCTGGGCGTTCCGGCAACAAGTTGCCGTCGCTATGTCCGCCCTTCGCTACCGCTCATACTGCTTCGCAGTACTTCGGGGCTCCCAGCGCTAACGCAAAAAATATATTTTTACCGCACGTACACACAGGCCGTGGGATAAATGCAGATTATGAGACTACTATTATAATGTTTTTTGAAAGTTGTGTATACGCTTGCAATGACAAATAAATCCTGCCATTGCAAGAAAAAGCGCTGTCTGTCTTTTATTCAGAAACAGTATTGGTCTTTGTATTTTTACCCAAAGTTGTACCAAGAACAAAAAGCCCGATTCCAAGTACAGCAGCTACAAGACCGTAAATCTTCAACTGACCAAGAATTGCAGAAACAAGACTCCAGATTCCTTCGTAAATTCCCTTTGGAAGCGCATAAGCATCAAGTGCAGTCTTAATAATTTCAGGAAGAATACCGCCTGCAAGACAGCCTGCAATAAAGATAAGTAAGCCATCAATAAAACATGGCATAAACACATACTGCAGCCATGCAAAAATATTACGGTTAATCAAAAGAATAAGCAAAGCAAGAAGAAGACATATACCAGCACAGATAAGGAAGAACTTCATAGAAAGGAAGAAATCAACCTGTTTAAGTGCTTCAAGACTTTCGGCATTTTCTTCTTTTACAGAATCAAGACTTTCCTGAATACTTGCTTTAGCTTCAACAACGTTGCTCTCTACAGCTTCCTTCATTCCAGTTCTGTCAACAACTTCGCCTGTATGCTCTTCATACATATCCAAAGATTTATTCATAACTTCCAGGACATCATCTGTATTAATATTAAGTTCTTCAGAACTTCCGGTTACATAATCAACAATTTCACCAACATACTGATCAACAAATTTTGAAACTTCAGGAGATGCAAGTACTTCTGCAATAAACTCCGGTTCAACTTCAACTCCAGCCATATCAAGATAAGACTGAACAATTTCATTCACATCCATATTTGTAAGATCAATTGAGCTCAAATCAATACTGCTTAAATCGAAATCACTAAAATCGCCCAATTCTTCATAAGCAGCAAGTGAATAACGAATATCGCCCGGATGGAAAAGACCATCTTCAACAGGAGCCGCAGAAACCGGCTTCATCATCTGGCCAGCCATTTTTACAAGCTTTGAATAACTGAAGTTATTACGCACAACAGAAAGTAAAAGTGTGCCTAAGAGACAGATAGCAAAAATGATGCTAAGAACAACTGATAAAAATTTTTTCATTTTTTCTCCCTCGACTTTACTTTGTTCAAGTCCTTATAATAATCAAGATACTGACACAAAATACCAAGCGCAGCCTCAACTGTTTTTTGAATCTGCGGATCTTCGTCTGCTTCTACGACATTACTTTCGTATATGGCATCACGCAGTTTGCAAAACTCATTATTCATGGCAAGATATTTTTCAGTAGCAGTCATGTTTTAATTATATCAGATATATGTTAAAATTGCCATATGAATAATTCAAATAATATTGATAATAAAACTTCATATCAGGCAGAACTTTTTTCAAACAGATTAAAAAGAAAATATAAAGAACTCAGAAAACAGATGCGTAAAAACCGCATCAGCTGCTACAGACTTTATGACAGAGATATTCCCGAAGTACCGGTTTCCCTTGATTTATACGAGTTTTTACCGGATGGAGTTGATTCAGTTCTCGAAGCAGCACGTTTTATGGCGGCCCAGAACGAACGTCTTTCTGCAAATGACCCGGCTGTAGAAAAAGAAATTAAAGAACGCACCTGGGCAGTACTTTATTTATACGAACGTCCCTACGAAAAATCTGAAGAAGAAGAAACAATCTGGCTTGAAGCGATGTCAAAAGCGGCAGCCGGCGTAATTGGAATTGATATAAATCACATCATCAAAAAATCCCGCGGACACAAAAGCCACAAGGAAGATGACCAGTACAATAAAAACAGTCATGCTGAACTAAATCCCCGTCATGCTGAACTAAATCCCCGTCATGCTGAACTAAATCCCCGTCATGCTGAACTTGTTTCAGCATCTTCTTCAGACGGCTCCCGAAACAAGTTCGGGATGACAATCGAAGGCCTGGTCCAGGAACAAGGACAGCTCTTCCGCGTAGACCTTACAAGCTACCTTGACACAGGACTTTTCTTTGACCACCGTTCTCTCAGAGCGACAGTCCGCGATACTTCAAGCAAAAAGCGTATCTTAAATCTTTTCTGCTACACCGGAAGCTTTTCTGTTTACGCAGCCCAGGGAAATGCCGTTTTTGTTGAATCAGTTGATTTGTCTAATACCTATCTTGCCTGGGCAAAAGAGAATATGAAACTTAATGGCTTTACAGATAAAAAGAAATATGTTTTTACCCGCGCAGACTGTCAGGTATTTTTACAGGAAAAAGCAGTTGCAGCAAAAGGTGGAAAGCTGGCCGCAGAAGAGCTTTATGATTTGATTATTCTGGACCCTCCAACATTTTCAAACAGCAAGGCAACAAGCGATGTACTCGATATAAACCGCGACTGGCCTCAGCTGGTAAAGGACTGTCTGAATATTTTAGCCCCAGGCGGAAAACTCTACTTCTCTACAAACTCAGAAAGAATCAAGTTTGATATAAGCAAGATTCCACCGAAGACTGCCGCCGGTTCAAACTTCACCTGCAAGGAAATAACAGAAGAAACAATTCCGGTGGACTTTGCTGGAAAGAAACCACACAAGGCCTGGCAGTTCACTTTAAGCAAATAAATCACACGGATTCGGAATTGCTAACGCAATTCCTTTAAAAATAAAATATTGAAACGACGTTAGTCGTTTCGAATCCGCGTGACAAATAAAAAAGGCTTCCGTTTTCGGAAGCCTTTCTCATTCTTTAAGTAAGAACTATTTATTGTCCTTGATACCGTATCTCTTATTGAAGCGGTCGATACGACCTGCAGTATCAACGAGTTTCTGCTTACCAGTATAGAATGGGTGGCAAGCTGAACAAATTTCAACGTGAATGTCTTTTACAGTTGAACGTGTTTCGATTACATTACCGCAAACGCAGGTAATTTTTGTAAGCTGGTAGTCTGGATGAATTCCCTTTTTCATTTGTATAACTCCTATATTCTTGCCCGATATTACGCCCGGCTGCCCCTGGCTTGTTCATTACGAACTTCCATCATTCCGCTACCGTCAACTAATTCCATAAATAATATCACAAGATAAAAATGATTATATTATTATAAAAAAAACAATACATATAGTCAATAATCGAGGTCTCAAAAACCAGGGCAAACGCATTTTAAAGACTTTAAAAATAAATACTTAACAAAGTATAG
>SAMEA3663277__coassemble_61_pt1 | contig 47554 bp, 47 predicted proteins | sample SAMEA3663277__metabat2_high_PE_016 | metagenome-assembled genome bin SAMEA3663277 (sample SAMEA3663277) | pig gut metagenome | biome: pig gut; feature: pig-associated habitat; material: faeces | place: China | collected 2013 | reverse complement strand
CTTTTTTTATTCATAAATTTTATGGATTCGAAACGTAGTGAGCGCGGAAAACTTGACATTTCTTATATTCGCATTAGAATTCAGGTATGTCAGAAAAGATAAATCTTGTACAATCTATTGCAGCTTTCTCAAAAAAGTTTTCAAAACTTAATGAAGAAGATAAGGATCAATTTAAAATACCTGTATCAAAAAGCAAGCTATTACAAGATGAAATAACTCGTCGCGAAGAAGAACGGAAAGAAATTCTTCGCCACCGATTTTCTGACTTTCTTGAACCACGAACTCAAGACATTGAACAGGATGAAGAAAATCTTATAAAGGCATATGAACTTTTTTGTAAAGTAACTGAAGTTTGTGAATCTACGGCAAAGGAAAACTCCACAGCCCGTCTCCATACCCTTGAAATTATAAGTCCTCTTTGCAAACGTGATGATTACACCCTTGGTGATGATTTTGCTTTTTTGAGATTATGGTTTTTACAGAAAAATCCTGATACAACAGTGATACCGGAATTTATACGAGATGAAAATGGGCAGTTTTTCTTAAATTTTATAGAAAAAGAACTTTGGAAGCCCAGTTCTCTTGAGAAAGAGATTTCCACACGGATTTTGGCTTGAAAAATAAATATCAAGCAAAAAAACGACTGAGTCAAGGCTTTAAGCGAAGCGTGCCTTGACCAGTCGTATTGGATTTTCGTGTGGCATCTATATTGATTATTTTTTCTTTTTATATTATATTATTTTCTACATTTATTATTAGACGGAACCACCGGAAAAAGGAGGTGAATACAGTATGGCAACAATCATGGTTGATGACTCAGAAAACCTTGAAAAAGCAATCAAACGCTTTAAGCGCATGGTTGAAAAAGAAGGCATTATCCGCGAATACAAAAAGCGTGAATACTTCGAAAAACCTTCTGCTACCCTCCACCAGAAGAAGACAACTCTCGAGAGAAAGCTTCTTAACAAGAGACGTAAGACAGAAAAGAAGGATTACTAGGCTGATTCTTCAAAATAAAAAGCCGGTGGTTGAGTGATGCAAAGCATCGTATCGAAACCACCGGCTTTATTTTTTAAACTGATTTATAAAAAAAAGACCGCAGGATTTACTCCTTGCGGTCTTTTCATTTAACAGTGGTTTCGTTACAGCGTCGCCAACTCAACCACCAGTTTTACTAATTTTTAGCTCTCTCGAGGAAAGAACCGTCACGTGTATCAATTACGATTTTGTCGTCTGTATTGATGAACAATGGAACGCGAACTTCGATTCCAGTATCAAGAGTAGCAGGCTTCAAAGACTTTCCTGAAGTATCACCCTTAACACCTGGTTCGCAGTAAGTTACTGTACGTGTAACGCGAACTGGAAGATCGATACCTACAGGCTTTCCTTCGTAGAAAGTAAGGTTTACTTCGAGGTCATCATCCGGAGTAATATATCCAGCATAGTCACCAAGGTCTTCCTTAGCGAGTTCAAACTGCTCGTATGTATCCTGATCCATGAATACGAATGTGTCGCCGTCAATGTAAGAAAGCTTTGTTACATGTGATTCAAGATCAACTTCATCAAACTTTTCACCAGCATCAATACCAAGATCCATAGTAGAGTTTGTAACAAGGTTCTTTACGCGGAAGCTTGTAACCATTCCGGCACGTCCTGAGCGCTGTCCGAGCATCTTCTGAACGATAAGAGCATTTCCTTCATACATGAAGGCTGTTCCAACTTTTAACTGTGATGTCATTAACATAATATAAAACCTCTATAAAAGAATTTACAAAAATAGTTACTATATTATATCAAGTTTTTCAATGTATGTCATTAAGTTGTAAGCCAGGTCTCCGTTTTTTCTTAGAGAACGGGCAAAATCCTGAAAGCCGGATACAAGGCGGGGAACTGATGCAAAAAAATCATAATATGAATTACTTAGTTGTTCCGCTCCTCGAGAAGCAATACAGTCATCAGAAGAATTGATTTCCAGCCATACCTTCTCTACAATCTCAAAATCCGCTTCATTAAAATGCGGCTTCATTCTTTCAAGCAAAGCTTTTACTTTAACAAGCTGATACTCATCACTTTGCGGGTATGCATGCCAGATAAAAGGAATACCGGAAAGACAAGCTCTGGACATAGACTCCTCTCCTCTAATCACCAGAGCAGAACAAGACTTCATTACCCTATCCCATTCACTTTGATTCAGATATGGCAGCTCTTCTATAAAGGAGTTTTCGATACATTCTCTTTGCGAGCTCTCAACTACATTTCTGACCGCAGCCAAAAAACTTTCTTTGCCGCGCCCCTGGGCCAGAAGAAGTTTGGATTTATAAGATGGCTCTGGCAAATCCCCCCAACGAGAAGCTGCACTCAACCACCCCTGAATAAAACTAGTCCAGTCGCGCTCGTAAGTAAAAACAAGCACCGGACCATTTTCCTTCCACTCAGGAACTTTCTGCCAGTCAGCATCAATTACAAGTCCTCCAGTCTTTTCTGTAAAGCCCGGCATAAAGTTTACCTTCTGAACTTTTGCACTGCGGGTCAAAGACTTAAGACAATGAAAATCCTCAGCATATTTTTCTGCAGTAAGATAATCAATCATAATAATGTGAACTGTTCGCTGTAATTTTTCTTCAAATAAAATACGTTCCATCCAGTCAGGACGGCCACACTGAAAGCATTCTAAAATTACAGGCATAAGTTCACCGTCATTACGAGAAAATGCATTGTGACAAAAATCTGCCGCATTCCAGTCGTATACGTTCAGTCCTTCAATATTTTGCATTTCCAGACAACACTGCACAGCGCTGCAAATCTTATTAAAACTTTCAAGATTATCAACAATGAGATTAATTGTATTTTTGGGATTTATTTTTTTAAGTTGTTTTGCAAGGCGATATACAACTCCGATATCTCCAAAGTTATCCACAACCTTGCAAAGAATGGAAATCTGCATGACTAATTAATCTTACTGTAAAGTCCGCTAAGCTCGTCACGCCACTCAGACTGTTGTTCACGATTTTCCCATTCAATTATTTTTTTGATTGTAAAATGACGCTGATCTCTAATATTTTCATACTGAAGGACAGCAAAACGTCCCTGCCCAATATATGCAACTTTTTCGTTTTCACCAGTAGGTTCAGACTGTTTTACCTGATTCAAAACACAGTCAAAATGAAGAGGCTGTCCGGTAGACTTATCCGCAATAGCACTTGCAATATCAGTAATAGGCTGTCCACATTTTGGACAAATAATTTCGCGAGACTTTACATTCTGAATTGCCGCAACTCTCTGACGTTCTGCATCCTGATCCTCATATAAAGCCTTGTTAAACTGAAAAGATCTCTGTTTATTTTCACGTGACTGTTCAGATCTTTTCTGATTATTCCAATTGTTTGAATGCTTTCTATTGCGACGTCTATCCATAATCTAATCCCGAAATTTCAATTCGTCAGGATCTTCAATCAAGTGATTACTAATCACCTGTGCAATTCGTTGAATTGCATTATCAAGATATTCCGGACTTTGAATTTTCTTCCTTAACTCTAAAATCCTAGGAGACAAATCGATAGTATCGGTCCGCTCAAGGACAAGAGTAGCTGCCCCTGTTGATTTTCCACCAGAAATCATAGAATCTCCCTTTTGACACCCACGCGTTTATTCTGAAAAAGCATTTTCAATATGATACACCGGCTCTAAACCAGGCATATCAATAACAATTACATCAAATCTGACATAGCTGTTATTATATTCTCGATGTTTTAACAGAAAACGTTTAGATGTTTTTATGATTCTTTGACGTTTCTGATTATTTAACTCTCTCTGAATCATATCTAAAGTGCCGTTTGGAAGCGTTTTTACCTCTACAAACACTAAAGTATCATTCTTATCTGCTATTATATCAATTTCTCCGCCTTTTGTCCGCCAGTTACGCTCAATTATTGCATAACCTTTAGATAAAAGATAGTCAGAGGCACGATTTTCTCCTTCATTTCCAATTATTTTTGTATTCATTTTTTTTCTTTCTCCCTCTGTTCTGTAAGGATAAAAGAAAAAATTACCGCCAAGGCTTGCCAGGTATTTTCCGGAACTATATCACCTGCAGAAGAAAGCCCCAGCATATCAACAAGTACTTTATCTTCTGTAACTGGAACCCCTTTTTTTTCTGCCTCTTCCAGCATAATATCAGCTTTGCGGCCCTCTCCTTTTGCAAGAATAACTGGGGCTTCTGTTCCTTCTATATATTTGAGTGCAACAGCTTTTCTTTTTGAAGTCATATTTCACCTCCAAAAGAAACAAAGCTTTCAAGCCCGCTTGCGCTTCCCTCTAAAACCTCTTTATCTGTCCAGATAATTTTTCCAGGATTTATTCCGGCTGTCATAAAGTGTTTTTTTAACTCTTTTACTTTATCCTCTGTATCAGTTTTTACCCCATCTTCAATAACATTAAAATATGTATTTTTAATTTGGTTTCCTTCATAAGAAAGACTGAACAAGTATCTTCTATTATTATAGACACAATCAAGATTTAACAATTTTAATGAATTTACTGTATCAAACAGCAGTCGTAGACAGCCTTTTCCAAGTATATGTCGATTTTCTTCCAGGCTTTCTGCCACTTCTACCATTTCAAAAGGTAAAAAATACCATGCACCTTCTGTTGAGTTTATTCTATTAATAAGCTTATCTTTTGATTTTTTATTATGAGACGGAATTTCTTTTTCCAGATTTCTGCCAGGACCAGAACCTTCCTCACTTTCTAGAAAAGTAAGAAGGGCTTTTATTTCATCCTCATCAGCTTCTATTCCTTTCTGTGCAAGAAGGCTTAAAACTTCAGCTGCTGATTTTTCCTTTCCAGTAAAACGCAGTGCCAGACTACGGATTTTATTCGCAAGGACTGAATCCATTTTCAGTCCCATCTGTTTAAACGATTGTAAAATAGATGAAGAAAGATTATCTGCAGGAAGCCCCAGAGATTCTAATAAAGAAAAAAGCTGAGACTGCGAAACCTCGTTAAATTGAAGTGCAATTTCACCAGCCCCCTGAAGCCCAGCCATTCCGCTAATATCTTTAGGTGTAACTACAATCGATCCATTTTTTACGCTTATTGTTGCTGCAAAAGAATCTCCAGCTCGTAGAGACTTTGAAGAAGTCAATTGTACACGCACACCTGCAACGGAACCTTCATATTTTCCGCCGCCCCTGTCTGCAATAACACGCACAAGCACACTGGAACCTTCTTTTAGAACCTGTCGGTTTACACCGATTTGAGAAAGCCTTGCTGACTGTATTGAAACTGCACCTGAAGAAGACATATTTTTATTATAGTTAAAAAAAAGAGGACTTCCAAGACAGGAAGTCCTCTTATAAATTATTTAAGTTTAAGCAACATTATTTTGTTTCTGTAGCCTTTTCAGCAGCAGCTTCCTTGCGCTCTTCCTTAATAGCAGCTTCTGTAGCGGCAGCAGCAGCTTCAGCGCGTGCGTTACGAGCAGCGATTTCAGCAGCAATCTTTCCACCTACGAGAGTCTTAACCTTAGCTCCCTTACCTACCTTATCGCGGAGGTAGTAAAGCTTAGAGCGGCGTACCTTACCAGGGCGAACTACGTCAACCTTTACGATACGTGGGCTGTTATATGGGAATACACGTTCTACTCCTACGCCGTAAGAAATCTTACGTACGGTGAAAGTCTGGCGTGCACCCTCGTTCTTCTTGCAGAGAACGATTCCTTCATAAACCTGAATACGCTCTGTTTTACCTTCAATAATCTTAAAGTATACTTTTACAGTATCACCAACATTGAAGCCCTGAGCTCCAGGTCTTTTCTGTGTTTCTTCAATAGTCTTAATAATGTCCATGACAAATCTCCTAAAACCCCCGTCACCCTTCTTGTCACCCTGAACTTTTTTCAAAGTCTCTTTTACAAGATTCCGAAACAAGTTCGGGATGACATTTTCAGTTCAGAATGACGGCATTTAGTTTTCTAACTATCTTATTTCCGACGCTTTTTTTTCTGCTTCTTCAAAAAGACAGTTTCAGTTATTTCCTCAATCATCTTTTCGGCTTCTTCAGTAAGCTGTCCTCTGGCACGCGCACTGGCAATTAAGTCAGGTCTGTTTGCCATAGTTTTCATCAGCCGCTTCTTAAGCCGCCACTTTCGGATTTCCTCATGATTACCGCTCAGTAAAACTGAAGGAACCTTCATACCCTTCCATTCTTCAGGATGAGTATACTGCGGATACTCCAAAAGTCCGTCACAATAACTTTCTTCTTCCAGCGATTCGTGTTTAATAACACCGTCTACAAGTCTGTAAACTGTATCAATAACAACTGTTGCCGCAACCTCACCCGAAGACATTACATAGTCTCCGATTGAAAGTTCAAGGTCAACATATGAATCAATTATTCTCTGGTCAATACCTTCGTAGCGGCCACAGATAAAAACAAGTTCGTCTTTGTGACTAAGTTCTTCGGCAACCTTCTGTGTAAGCTGTTTTCCGCTTGGTGTAACAAAAATAACATACTTCTTGCGGGCATTTACACTATCAAGTGCCTTTGAAAGCGGTTCTGGCATCAAAAGCTGGCCAGCGCCGCCTCCGTACGTTCCGTCATCACAGGTATGGTGTTTATCAGTCGCAAAATCTCTGATGTTCACCAGATCGTAAGCAATAATTTCCTTTTCAACTGCCTTGGCCATGATTGAGTTTTCAAAAAAAGCCTTAACAATATCTGGAAATAAGGTCAGCACAGTAAATTTCATGGAATTACTCCAGAATCCAGAGGTGCATCAATTGCACCGTTTTGTTCTTAATATCAACCTTTCCAATAAACTCTTTATTGAAAGGAACAAGAACCTTTCGGTCACAACTCTCGACGAGTGACACTTCAAGTAAGTTACCCCCGCCGCCTTCCATTACGTCTGTGATTGTTCCTGCAACAGCCTTGCCTTTAAGCTGCCCCTCAGGTGCAATCAACGTTGCCGGAGCGTCTTTCCCTTCATAAACAAGGGAACAACCTCGTAAATCCTCAATATACCACTCGTCTTTATTCAAAGGCTTGCAGTATTTTCGCGGTACTTGAATTCCCCAGTGGCGGTATTTTAGTACAGCCTCATCAGAATCTATACCAGCAAACTTAACATAAGCAACCGCATGTCCCAGAGAAACCGATTCAACCTTTGTTTCTCTATGCTCATCGCCATGCACTAAAGTAACTTCCTTCAAATCAAGCAGATGCTCGTATTCTCCGGAGGCACTCTCAACCTTACATTCACCCGAAAAACCGTGAGTTCCACGGATGAAGCCAACAACAAGTTGTGCTTTTTCCATCAGCAATATTCCTAATTAGTTATCAAGAATATCAAGACTGTAATGCTTACCGTCTTTTACAGCTGAAGCACTCAGAACTGTTCTCATGGCTTTAGCAATTCTACCGTATTTACCGATAACCTTGCCGATGTCACCATCTGCCACTCTGAGCTGGAGCACCATGCCTTTCTCGCCTTCAGTTTCATTTACAGATACAGCTGACGGATCATCGACCAATGATTTTGCGATGTATTCAATCAGGTCTTTTTCCATTTTCCTAGCCTCTCTGTAAACTATTCTGCCTTCTTAGCAGCCTGGCGATTCATCAGCTTCTTAACGATGTCTGTAGGCTGTGCACCAACACTGATCCAGTACTTTGCACGTTCCAAATCGATAGAAACCTGATCCTTTTCCTGCGCGATTGGCATGAAAGTTCCAATTTCTTCGATACAAACGCCGTCACGTGGCTTCTGTGAGTCCTGAACAACTACACGGTAGCATGGACGCTTAGCTGCACCAAATCTCTTAAGTCTGATTTTGACCATTATATCCTCCATGGCACTGTTTCCAGTACCAAATTTTTACTATCTTTTGACACAAAGGACATAAAAATGCCTATTGTGTATATTGAGATGATATAATAACTGATTTATTGATTTTATTCAAGGGTATTTCAAGACTAACAGTTAGCTTTTACTTTTGTAAATAGCTAAAAGCTAAAAGCTAATAGCTATTAGCTAACAGCTAGCTACATCCTATACATTCGTAAAACGAGATAAGAAGGCTTTAGTTCTGTCCATTTTCGGATTGTTAATTACCTCATCAGGACTGCCTTCCTCAACTATAACTCCGCCGTCCATAAAGATTATGTGGCTGGAAATGTCGCGGGCAAAGGCCATCTCGTGAGTTACTACAACCATTGTCATTTTTTCTGCAGCAAGTTCTTTGATTACAGCAAGAATTTCACCGGTAAGCTCAGGGTCAAGGGCTGAGGTAGGCTCATCAAAAAGGAGCACTTCAGGTTTTAGCGCAAGAGCACGTGCAATTGAAACTCTCTGCTGCTGACCACCACTAAGCTCACAAGGATAATTATACGCTTTAGACTCAAGCCCCATACGTTTTAACAAATCCAAAGCTGTTTCTTCAGCTTCTTCCCTCGATTTTTTTAATACACGTATTTGAGCCGCGGTAACATTTTTTAAAACTGAATAATGAGGAAAAAGATTAAAATTCTGAAATACAAGACCACTTTTCAAAATGATTTCATGCCGGATCTTTTTATCTGCATAAACTCCATTTTCCACAAGAGTCTTTCCACAGATTTTGATAGTTCCATCAGTTACAGTTTCAAGCTGTGAAATGCAGCGGAGCATTGTAGACTTTCCAGAACCACTAGGTCCTATAATACTAAGTACTTCACCCTTCTCTACAGAAAAAGAAATACCTTTTAAGATCTCAAGATTATCGCGAAAAGTTTTCTTTATATTTTCAACTCGGATTATTTCTTCCATAAATCACCCATATTATCCCGAACTTAGGGAGCGGCACTGCGTAGCAGGGCAAAAAACAGTCCAGTGGACTGTTTTTTGCGAGTCCCCGAGCAGCTATGCTGCGAAGGTTCGGAATCTATTACAAGATGCTGAAATAAATTCAGCATGACGGTTAACTATAATAACTCAGTTTCTTTTCTAACCGCTGGAAAGCAATCGAAACAATCCAGTTCATAATAAAATAAAAAACACCGGATATAAAAAGCGGAACAAAAGAAAACATTGCTCCCTGTCTTTCCTTTGCAACCATCAAAAGTTCAGAAACTCCAATTACAGAAACAAGTGCTGTATCTTTTACAAGTGTAATAACTTCATTTCCCATTGCAGGTACAATTCTCTTGATTACCTGAGGAAGCACAATACTGAAAAATGTTCGTGCCGGTGTATACCCCAGAACCTTGGCCGCTTCATATTGACCTTTAGGAATAGACTCTATTCCACCACGGTAGATTTCAGCAAAATATGCAGCATAGTTTACAGACAAAGCTACAATAGCAGCTACAAATCTATTCCATCTAAAAGAAACTTCATACCCTTGTAATACCAGCCAGCGAATAAAAAGCCCGGGACCAAAATACACTACAAGCAGCTGAAGCATAAGCGGAGTACCTCTAATTACAAGAAGAAAAACATTTGTTACACCAGACAAAAGCTTATGTCTGGACATACGTCCCATGGCAACTGGTAATGCAAGAGGAATTGAAAAAAGAATTGTAAGAAAGAAAACTTCAAGAGATGTTACAGAACCTGTAAGCATCGCTTGAAGCATTTTTATATATTTATCTGACATTTAACAGACTAATTAATTGTAGAAATATCACGGCCGAACCATTTCTGGCTGATAGCAGTTACAGTTCCATCCTTCTGCATTTCTTTAAGAATATTCCATACCGCATCGCGCAACTCAGGTTCATTCTTTCTAAAGCCGATTCCATAACCTTCGTTAGCAAGAGATTCATCTATTACTTTGAAAGGCTTTTTTGTCTGAGCTATTGAATAATTAGCAACAACACTATCCATTACAACGCCGTCTACACCACCAATATCAAGATCGTTCAAAGCAGTAATATTATCCTTGAACATAATAAGCTTTGAAATAGAAGATGCAAATGCAGCATTATCATTAACAGCTTCCTGTGCACTTGACCCACTCTGAATACCAATAATCTTGTCTTTTGCACCTGCAAGAGAATTAATTCCGCTATCAGCACGAACAACAAGTACCTGATCATTATTCAAATAAGCTTCTGTAAAAGAAAGAGCATTCTTGCGGTCTTCTGTAATTGTAAAACCATTCCAGATACAGTCGATTTTACCTGTTTCAAGCTCCATTTCCTTTGCATCCCAGTCGATAGGCTGTGCACGGAAATCTACACCAAGACGTTTAGCAACTTCTTTTGCAAGATCAATATCATAACCTACAATTTCGTTGTCATCACTTCTAAAGCCCAGAGGTGGAAATGAATCATCAAGTCCCAGAACAAATACACCACGTCCTTTGATTGCAGAAACAGCATCATTGTCATTTTTCTTATTTGATTTCTTACAGCCTGCCAGAGCAAAAACTGCAGCTGCCATAAGAACAGCACAAATAATTTTTTTCATATTTTTCTCCTATAGAATTTATTCCGATTCCAGAAATCAGGTTCCAGACCGAAATGGTATTAAATTATAAAATCATCGATTGAATCTTCTTCAGTCAATGTATTATCCTTTATAAAGGCAGAAAGTTTTTCAATCTGCTTTTGAACCTCAGATGGAGATGGTCCTCCTATAGTTTTTCTGATTTCAACACATTTTTCAGGTTTAATCAACTCAAAAATATCTTTTTCAAAAAGATTACTTGCCTTTTCATATTCGGTAAAGTCAAGTTCTTCAAGACGGCAGTTTTTTTCAATAGCAATTCGAACCAATCCTGCAGAAACTCCATGAGCAGTACGGAAAGGCATACCTTTACGAACAAGATAATCTGCAATATCAGTTGCATTCAGATAGCCACCATCACAAGCAGCAGCCATAAGCTCTTTATTCCAGTCAGCAGTTCTTACCATTTCAGTAAAAATACGTACACTTGAAATAACTGTATCATAAGCCTCAAAGAAGCTTGACTTATCTTCCTGCATATCACGGTCATAAGCAAGCGGAAGTCCCTTCATCATAGTAAAGAGAGCAACCATATCTCCATAAACACGACCGGTTTTTCCGCGAATAAGTTCTGCAAAATCAGGATTCTTTTTTTGCGGCATTATAGAACTTCCGGTAGACCACTTTTCGCTTAAATTTACAAAATTAAATTCAGTTGTAGACCAGTAAACAATTTCTTCACAGGCTCGTGAAAGATGCATCTGTAAAATAGAAAGATCAGAAGCAACTTCCAGATAATAATCTCTGTCGGAAACAGAATCAAGAGAATTATCCGTTACACCACTAAAGCCAAGAAGTTCTGCTTCATAAGCTCGGTCCAGCGGCAAACCGCTTCCAGCAAGAGCACAGGAACCAATTGGTGAAAAATCTGCACGTTTTGCAGCATCCCTTAGACGGGTAAAATCTCTGCTGAACATCCACGCCCAGGCACATAAATGATGTGCAAGAGTTACCGGCTGGGCATGCTGCATATGAGTAAAACCTGGAATTAAAGAATTTCTATTCTCAGAAGCAATCTTTACAAGTACATCAATAAGTTTTAAAATTTCACTACCAAGTTTTTTAATCTGATGACGAAGATATAATTTTTCATCAAGAGCAATCTGATCGTTACGACTACGGCCTGTATGAACTTTTTTGCCAGCCTCACCTATTCTGTCAGTAAGAGTCGCTTCAATAAAAGAATGGATATCTTCTGCAGAAAGATCTACTTTTAATTGATCGGAAGCAAGATCCTTTCGAATCGAATCCAGTCCATCTATTATCTGATTTCTTTCATTTTCAGAAATTAAGCCAGATTTACAAAGCATTTTAGCATGAGCCTTACTGCCTTCGATATCAACAAAGGCCATTCTCATATCATCATTAATTGAAGTTTCAAACTTTACGGCATCTGCATCCGGACCTTCCTTAAAGCGGCCGTGCCAGAGTGCTGCATGATTATCGTTAGTAATTGTACCGTGATTTGACATATTTTTATTATATAAAAAAAGCCATCGTATTTCAATTACGATGGCTTTGGAGATGCTGAAACCAGTTCAGCATGACAGGCAATTAAACTTATTTGTTCATAGCCTCGTCAATTGTAGCCTGAAGTTCATTCTTCATAGACTCATATGTTTCCTGTGGATCTGCACCACCACAGATGTTCCATGAAAGTGGAGCATAGTTCAAGCCAGGAATCAACCAAGCGTTCCAAGACTTAGAATTGTCCATCATGTACTGCATTGTTTCATCAACAGCACGTGTATCGCGGAATGAACCGTAGTAGTTTTCTTTCCAAGAATCTGGATCATCATAACCAGGAACTGTATCAGACCAGAAGTCATAAGCCTTCATAATCTTGTTAACTTTGTCCTGTGGATAGTAGCTAGGAATTACAAGCATGTTATCCTGGTTAAGTGTGAAGTATTTTCCATCACCCTTTGGTCCGAGTGGAAGACATACCATACCCCAGTCATCCTTCATATCTGCAAGCATACCATTTGGCTGTGCATCGTATTCCTGATCGTTATAGAATGCTGTAGCACCACTCAAGAAGTCTGCCTTGAAGTAGTCCCAGTTAGCACCTTCGCCCTGTGGTTTGTTGTAGTTTACGAAAATACGGCGGATATAATCCCAAGCTTCCATTACGTTGTCGCTCATATCGAGATAGTATTTTCCGTTTGCATCAACATTTACAATCTTACCACCGTTAGAGTAGATTGTTGGCCAAGCAAATTCTCCGTTGAATCCAGAGAGAGCATACTGATCGATGATACCATCGTTATCTGTATCTTTTGTGAGTTTAGCACACATTTCTTCGAATGTTTCCCATGTCCATTTTCCTTCTTTCTGAAGATTGTATGGTTCATCTGGGTCAAAACCATTTTCCTGAAGAACACGCTTGTTGAAGAAGATACAGTGGCGTGGTTCTGGTTTACCAACAGCGAATGATTTTCCTGGCATTGCGCCGCAAACAGCCTTGTTCCACTTTTCTTTTGTCCAGTCGATATCTGGAGTCTTAGAAACATCGGCCCAAAGGTTAGCAGCAAGTCCTGAGAATGCTGAACGTCCATCAATGACGAAGATACGAGCATCGTCACCACCAGTGATACAGTAGTTAGCTACTTCTGCAGGGTGTCCACCCCAACCAGCATTCAAGTTGTCCTGAATGATTGTAAAGTTGTAAGTTTCTTCGAGGTACTTGCGGAAAGCTCTCTGATCTTCTTCTGCTTTTGAAGCAGCAGGAGCATCAGGATTTGACCACCAGTCATAAATTGTAATTGCCAATCCACCGAAATCATAACTCTTCTTTGTAGCTGGATCTTTTGCTACTGGAAGCTTTGAATAGTCACCTTCTGCTGCTGCTTTAAGAGCTGCTGCTGAAGGACCTTTAGATTTGCTACATCCAGCAAGTGCGAGAACACACATTGCAGACATTGCCAAAAGTGCAATTTTTTTCATAAAATTATACTCCTTTTTTATAAATTTACGCCGTAAACGGCAAATTGCCTAACATTAATAATTATATCACCACTTTATTGAAATTACATAGGAAATTTCTCCTAAGGTAAAAAAGGGAATGACCAATAAGTTTACATCCTAGTGTCATTCCGAACTTGTTTCGGAATCTATAGAACTAGATGTGGTGTAGATGCTGAAACATAGGGAGCGACACTGCTATGCAGTGTAAAAACAGTCCAGTGGACTGTTTTTAGCGAGTCTCAGAGCAGCTATGCTGCAAAGGTTCAGCATGACAATACTTTTTTTGGACAGCCCCTTTTCAATTTTAGGCTGCTCGCATGGTCTCGCAGCTTGAGACTTACAGTTTTGTCGGCAAGCACAGCCTGCCTCTGAGGCTTTTTTAAGGTAGAACCTAAAACGACCCTTTCGGCTCGTTTTTTAACGGTTCCACGATATTCGCCTACATTTTAACACCAGTTGATGCAAGGCTTTCAACAAAGAGTCTCTGGCAGAAGATATAAAGAATAATTAATGGAAGAATAGCCAGAAGCATACCTGTTGAAAGTATTGCATTTGAGTATGCAATTGGTGCAATAACAGATCCACCATTCAATTTAGAAAGGTAAATACCAAACTTATCTACAATTCCTGTAAGCTGGATTGAAAGCAGCTGAATTTTTCCAAGGAAGAGGTTTGAATAAAAACTATCTGTCCACTGCCATACAAAAGAAAACAGGAAACATGAAGTAATGATAGGTTTTGCACCTGGAATCATAATTCTTACAAAAGTTTTAAGAGGTCCACAACCATCTACATAAGCTGCCTCTTCAAGTTCAAATGGGAATCCCATAAAGAACTGACGAATCATAAAGATATAAAGACCATTTTTAAGTCCCATACATCCAAGACACATCATAATATATGGAAGCATAGAACCTCTAAGGTTCAAAGTAGCCCCAAACAGTTTGAAATATCGGAAATGAAGGAACAGTGATGTAGAAATTGTCTGTGGTGGAATAACAATTACAAGAATTACACAGAAAAACCAGAATTTCTTAAATGGAAACTGAAAACGTGAAAAACCATAACCTACCACACTACACATTGCAACTTCAATAACAGATACAAGAATAGAAACCCATAAAGTATTGAACAATGTTGTTTTGTAATTAAGAAGATTCATTGCAATCTTCCAGTTACTCATAGAGAAGTGTTTTGGAACAAGAATAATTGTTGTATCATACAAATCTCGTTCAGCCATAAAGCTCAGCGCAATCTTATTTAAGATAGGCTGTATAATCATAAAGCACATTCCGAACAAAAGAATTCCACGGAAGATAGAAATGGCATACTTTTTGATTGTTTCATTCAAGAGAATACCATTTGAAGCTTCGTTTCTTTCCCAGAAGGAACGGGTTTCAACTGCAGGAGTTGTTTTAGTTACTTTCTTATTTTTAGTCATAATTGTACACCACCTTAGAAATAAGCAATGAACTGAGGCCTATCAATGCCATACATACAATAAAGTAAATCCATGCCATTGCAGAACTGAAGCCATAGTTGAGCATTTCTGTCATCTGGGTATTAATCTTATCCATAATCTGATTATCACTCTTCATAAAGAAGTCTACGATTGTGTAAATCCAGCATACAAGCATAAGAGGACTTACCATAGGAACTGTAATCTTCCAGAGGCTTTCCCATGCTGTACAACCTTCCATCTGAGCTGCTTCATACATACTTGGAGAAATATTCTGCAAACCAGAAAGGAAGATAATAATCTGAATACCAGAAGCCATAGCAACATCGTAAATAGAATCGATAATCTCGAATACAGACTTAAAAGCCATACTGCTTATTCCATTTACACCCGACGCATCAGACACCAGGATTTGTTCAAGAACATCAGTAATTGAATTGGCGTTTCCAGATTCCTCGATCATATCTTTAAGCTGAGCCATAAGTGAGTTGCTTGATTCAAGACCAACCAGAACACCTGATGAAAGAATTACAGCAAGGAAGAAGATAGAACGAGCAAGTGTTCGACCCTTAAACTTCTGATTCAAAAGCAAAGCAACAAAGAAACTGAATACAATTGTTGCAAGCGAACGAAGAATCATCTGTCCTATTGCTTCAACAAGCATTCTGTTGAATTCAGCATCTACAAGCAAAGCTTTCTTAAAGTTCTCAAAATTATTCCAGTTGAGCTGGAATCCCTGATTAGAAATTACAACCTCAGACATAGCCATATGCAATGACTGCCAGAGAGGCTTGATCATAAAGAATACAAAACCAAGAATAAACGGCAATATAAAAAGATATCCGTATACTGCACGTCTTCCCATCAATCCAACTTTTTTCTTCATAATTAGTCCTCCACCTTCATTACTCTGTAATCTCTTTCAGGAATGAACTTTCCCGAAGGTGTAACATAGCTCTTATAACTGAAGTTTACATAAACTACATATCCGTTTTCGTAAGTAGTTTTTGTAACATTATCAGCAACATACTCATGATTCTTGATAAGAGAATTCATAACTGGAGCCATTTTTGAATTATATTCTTTATAGACATCAGAAAGTCTTTCTTTCCATCCGTCATAATTGCTTGCATAATACTCAGTATAGTTTGTCTCCTGAAGATCACGTTCCGAAGCATTCATAAATGAGAACTGCAAGCCGGCACCTGCTTCTGCAGATTCAAGAATAATCTGGTCTTTTTCGTAAGCAAGATTTATTGGAGAGCCTGCATAATTTACATAACCATGCAATGCAATCTGATAGAATGGAACTGTAGCATCAATAATTGCATACTGATTTCCATGAAGCGGCATATTTGTAACGAAATCTGCTTTTGTAACAGCATAATCATTACCACCATTAATCATAACAGCAAGTCCGTTCTCTTTAGCTGAATCAAACTTTTCAATCTGAGTTTTAGTTTCGTTTGCTCTTGTAAGAAGCGCACGATCATTAAAATCAGAAGAAAGAAGATCACCATTATCTTTGAAAGAAATTCCTTCAAGTTTGAGTTTTTTAGCATTCTTTATGAATACGTTTGCTCCCTTATTTCTAAGCTTGCTGTTTACAAGATAGTAATTATCACGATTTGGATCTTTTCCATACCAAATCTGAGAATATTCAGAAAGTTCACAAAGCTCATCACTTACAAATCTGGCAGCATCTCTATAATTAAAGAAACCTTTGAAGATATTTGAACGATAAGCAGTCTGTACAGCACCATCGATATAAAGCTTAGCAGAAGTTCCCTCTACACTCTTGTGCATCTTCTCAAAATCAGATTTTCCACCTAGTTCTTTAATAAACTTCACTTTGCTCATTATCTGCTGACGAATACCACCATTTATAAAACCTGAAAGCTTGTAATTTACATTTTTGATACCAAGACTTTCAATATCATTAATCATATTACCTGCTTCTTTATAGCTTGTAAGTTTGTATGGCTTTACCTTTGGCATTCCGGCAATCTGCTGCTTCTTTTCGATAGCTCCGATAATTTCTACTGCAACAGGAACCTCGTTTGTATTCAACTTATTTGCTCCGGCAAAAAGTTTATTTCTATAAGCTTTCGCCATATCAACGTATGAGCCGCTGTCTATGAAAGTAAATGACTGTTCAATACACTCACCTTCAGGAAGCTGATTCTCATATACAAACTGGGCACTCTGGCTTCTTGCAGAAACTTCATACTGTTCACGATGAAGCATTTTGTAATCTGCGCGAACATAATTGTAACTTCCAAGCTTTCCTGCAATTTCTGCTGTAATACCAGCATACTCTGCACCTTTATTGATAACAGAAAGAACGCTGCTATCTGGATAAGCAATTCCAAATACAGGATAAGCTGCACGGGTTTCAGTTATAACAGCCTTACGCTCCATAGCATAATCCCAGCCATAGCAGTCTGCATAATAACCGTTCTGACGAACTTTTCCGTTATTAAAATTAATTATACTTCCGCCACCTTCTGGAATAAGCATATACCCCTCATCTTCCGGACCACCTGCACCAAAGTAAGGCAATACAGAAAGCTGAATGATAGGATACTTAAGTCTGTATGCAATTTCGCTGAACGGTACATTTACAACAAGATTATTTCCATCAAGTTTATATACAATTGAAACATTGAAAGCTGGAACTTCTTTTATGTTTGATTCTTTATAGAGTTTCTTATTTTCAAGATAATCTTCGTAAGTAAACCCTTTTTTGCTGAAAATCTCTTCCATCTGAACTTTTACGTGAGTCTGAATATTTTCAAACACAAGATAAAGATTCTGATTTTCCATTTCCGGATATTTATCAAGCATATCAGCAAGTTCTGCACCCTTAAACGAACCTTTGTTATACTTATGATAAGCACGACCAACAGCACTAACCTGAGACTTTGAAAGTCCTTCTGTCCACTTATCAAAATCCTCCTGATACATAATCAGAGGGAAGATATACTCACGATCCATCTGACCAACAGTATAATTTACTGTAATCTCGTTACCTTTCTTTTCGATGTTATAGAAATTACGTTTTACACTGTTTGTGTATGTATCATAAGTATCATCAGAACCATTAATTGTAGAATATCTGATGAGAAGCGTAGACATCATATTGTTCTTTTCTTTGGTAAGAGCAAGCTTATCTGTCATAGCTCCCTGTGGATTCGAATACCAAACCTTTCCTGTGTTCTTCTGAAGTACAGTAAATGTTGTTGTCTCCGGATCAAGCTCAAATTTGAGATTATTGTTTTCAAGAGTATAATTTGAAGACAATTTTCCAGTCTCATAGTACTCAAGAGGAGGCTGAACAACATTTTCAACCTGAATAAGACGAATTACTATATAAGTAAGGAATCCAATTATTGCAAGTGCAAATGCAAGGCCAATCCAGAATTTCTTTGTAGGCTTATGAATTTCAAACGTCTTTGATTTCATTGGCTTTGGACGGCCGATATATCCTTCCGGATATTTTGATTTTTTTACCTTCTTTTCTTTTTCCATTTTTCCTACTCCTCCCCCGTCAGTTCAATCTGAATACAACTTCTCTTCCGAGAGATACGAAATATGCAACGCCCTGAGAAATCATACTGAAGAACAGAAGCATAATAAAAATGAAAACCAGCATTCCGAATGCAGTGAAAATAACAAACAGAAGAGTCTTCGCAAAACTATACGAATGAATCATCATTATTGCCATAAAGATGAGCATTCCTATCCACACAAATGAAATTGCATTAAATACTGAATAGAAAGCACTTTCTTCAATTGTAACTACATTACTCAAAATGATGATTGGGATCTGAATAAGCGTATATGGTGTAAGGGCATATGCGGTACCCATATAAATATCACCCAAATGACCTTTTCCGTCGAACAGGGTTGTTACGCCCCAGTTACAGATACAGAAAATTGTAAGAGGAAGAAGGATTTTTGCAAATTCCATAAGAACATTAATTTCTTCCCAATTAACCTTTGGCTGAACTATAAAACTTGCAAAATGTAACTTCCATACATGAACCAGAAGGGTCATTATTACGATGAAGTTTGCAGCTGAGTACGAACCTCGCTTTGCATGAATCAAATCCCAATAACCGTCAGCGGGATGCAGGATTACATACAGAGCATAGCGAAGAGTATTCAAAAAATGAACATAGGTTTCCTTTTTGCCTAATTTACTTATCTTTCGTGTTATATAACTCATAGTGAATCAAGCTCCCATTTAATTTTCTTTACTATTTTTGTTACAAAAGAAACAACCACAAGAATTATGATTATTACAACCATCCAGCCGATATTCGCTTCAATCCATTCCTTTCGGTAATACTTGAATGCTTTTGAATAATCACGTCTATCGCGTTTAGTCTTAAAGTAATCCATTGCTTCTTTATATTTATTCTGACGAAGACAAGACTTTCCAAGACCAATATATGCAAGGTCATAATTACCATTATAATCAAGAACCTTTGCCCAGGTTTCGGCAGAAGCATCATATTCACCACACGCAAACTGTTCAGTTGCCTTGTAAATAAGGCTGCCATACTCTGTCGGAGTAAAAACTGTAATAGAAGCATTCTGGCTGTCGAGAACAAAAAGGTCTTTTTCAATATGTTCAATTGATGAAGGCTGTCGGAAGAATCCATCTACGTTTCCACGACCACCAAAAGCAAATAGAAGATAGCCTTGATTATCATAAGCAAAAATTCGACCACGGCTTTCGTCAACAGTAATATAAACTTCATTATCAAGTACTGTTATATCAGTAAACTTTGAAGGGTTCTTAATTCCGGCTGCATCTCCCCATTCAACATCACCAATAGGAAGATTTTCTGCATTTTTTACAAGAATATCTTTTCCTAATGCATTAAGGCGGCGAATAGGTTTAGCATTGTCAGATTTCAAATCCCACTCTTCAAAGGTTTTTGTTACTGCATAAATAAAACCTTCTTTATCGATATAACAGTTAGAATATTCTACAGGAACAAAAAGAACCATTTTTTCTTTCTGAGCCTGTGTTGAAAGCTTCTTCCATATCATATCAGTCCAGTTATAAACAACTTCATTTGCACCAAAGAAGCCCTGAAAAGTTCCATCATATTCATATTTCATGAAACCTTTATTAATGTTTCTTGCAGAAATATAGACACGTCCTTTAGAATCTGCTACAACTTTAGTCGGAAGAAAGTCCTTTCCTTCTTCGTAAGTTGGATCATCAGGTTCCTTAAGAACCTGAATAATATTCAAATCCTGATCCAGTTTAATAACACGACCATTTTTTGTATCAGCGATATAGATTGAATTATCTTTTCCGATAAAAACATCTTCAGGAAGATTCAGAGTTTCAATCTCATCTGTTCCATTAGCGTTTACACGATCAATAACTCGACGAAGTTCAAGTGTCTTTTGAGGTGTATATTCAAGCTGCAGAATACGGCTGTTATCTGTATCTGCAACATAAAGCATATTTCCTTTTGCAAATAATGAAGAAGGATTTTTTAAGCCTTTTTCAAGTTTCAAGTCATCTGCATAAACTACGTGTGATACTCTATAGGCATCAGGAGACTTTTCCATTTTTCCCCAATAGTCATAAATATAAGTATCTCCTTTAGCAAATAATCCTGAACATAAGGTAAAAAGGCCGGCAATCAATAATATTTTTCGTTTCATCATAGCGCTAGTCCTTAAGTCCTGATGTAGCCATTGTTTCCATAATCTGACTTTGAGAGAAGATAAAGAAAACAATCGGTACAGACATTGTAAATACGATTACAGCATTCTGCTGTCCTGTACGGGCAATACCACCAAGTGCAACCTGATCCAAAGCATAGCGGAGCATTTTTTTACTTTCGGTATAGATATACTGTACCTGAGCGTTGTTCCACAAGTTCTGAATAGAGAAAATCGAAATTGTGAGCCAGGCTGGCTTTACATTCGGCATTACAAGCTTCCAGAAAATCAAAAGCTCAGATGCACCGTCAATTTTTGCAGCTTCTACGAGAGACATCGGGAAGCCGTCCATAAACTGCTTCATAAGGAAGAGTCCAAGTGAACCTCCAATTGCAGGAAGAATCAGAGACCAGTAGGTATCTACCATGTGCAGTTTACACATAATCAGGTAGTTAGGAATACCTGTTACATATCCACTGAACATGAGAGCTACAACCGCAATGCGGAAGAAAAGCTGTCCACCAGGGAAACGATATTTTGCAAGAACATAAGCAGCCATAGAAGCTAAAACAACATGACCTAAAGTTCCTACTACTGTAATAAAGATTGTATTCCAGATATAGCGGGAAAGTGGAACCCAGCCCTGACTCATTGTAATAAGCAGATCCGAAAAGTTATCGAATGTAGGATTTCTAGGGAATACAGTAGGAGGATTCTTCAAAACCTCATCCAAAGGTTTCAATGCATTACAGATTGCAAAAAACAATGGGAAAACCATCATAATTGAACAAAGTGCAAGGAAAATATAAATTCCAACATCCCCACCAATAGAGCGGTTAGGCTTACGGCGATGCTTGTAATGATGAATTGTCTGATCTTTATACATATTTTTAGTACTCATTTTCATCACCTCCTGTTAGTGTCCTACTCTGTTCAAGAGCTTCTGAATAACCTTATTACAAAGAATCATAGTAAGGAACAAAACTGTAGCAATTGCAGATGCATAACCCATTTCGAATCGTGTAAATCCGTAGTCAAAAAGATGTGTTACGATTGTACGAGCATAGTAATCTGTAGAAGGATAACCTGCCAGCTGCATTGTTACATCACAAACATTAAAGGCAGATGTAATTGACATTACAGCTCCGAACAAAAGCATTGGCTTCATGTTCGGCAAAGTAATGAACCAGAGCTCCTGCCAGCGGTTCTGAATACCATCAATATATCCAGCTTCATACTGAGCTTTATCAATACCCTTAAGACCAGCTACAAACGAAAGGAATCCTGTTCCCAGAGACATCCACAGGATAATCGGAATAATTACCTTCATACCAATATGCGGGTCTGTAAGAAAGAGGATAGGTCCATTTGTAAGCCCAAGATTTGCAAGAAATCTGTTTAACCAGCCGTTCTGGTCATCATTAAACAACGTTTTGAAAACGAAATATGCATTTCCAGAAATAGATGGCGCATAAAAGAAGAAAACAACAAGAGTACGTACCCATTTAGGAAGTTCATTGATAAGCCATGCAAAAATGAAGGCCATAATGTAACCAACAGGACCTGTAATAATTGCAATAAGGAAGGTATTTTTTACAGCTGTTGTAAATACATCATCTTCAAGGAACAAGTTTAAATAGTTACGAGCTCCAATAAAATCTGGTTTTTCCAAAATATTATAGTTAGTAAAACTAAAATAAATTGAAGTAATCATAGGCAATACATAGAAAGTTATGAACAAAACTGCATAAGGTAAAAGGAATAAATAGCAGACTTTGTTTATACGAATATTGCGGCCTAAATCAGAAATTGCGAGTTTTTTCTTAGCTATATATTTATCTAACTTTTCACTCATAATTTACTCCTAACTAATCTTCAGCTACAGGAAGATTAAATTCCTGACGCTTACGGGTCAGCTCTTCGTTAATCTTACGCGTATAATCAATAAGAACTTCGCGTGCGTCATCTTTTTCATTGATAACTCGGCGAGTACCGTTTACGATATGACGAGGTGTATAATAACTACCAGGAACTTCAGGTACCCCAACTGTCTGCTTCATAGATTCTTCAAGAACTTTAATCTGTTTTGAATTCCATGAAAGCTGACGAAGAGCTTCTTTATTAGCAGTAGCATAGCGGGCAGAAGCACCAAGCAGAGCTTCCATTTCGCGACCAAAACGAACCTGAGTTTCTGCAGAAACCCACCATCGCATGAACTGCCATGAATCATTCATTCTGGTTTCGTTCTTCATAACTTCTTTCCAGGTTTTTTCATCTATACCAGGAATAACCCCTTCTTCAAAGGTCTTACCATTATTATCACTGTAAGCAAGTTCTGGTAGATTTGAAAGATCAAGGTCATCGAGGTCTATACCCTTCTTAATCATCATAGTACAAACACCACCAGAAATATTTGAACGGTCGATATTACCTTTTGAATCTTTTGTTCCAGGAAGATATGTAAAATCCCAGAGGCCACGGATTTCAGGTGCACCAACAACAATAGTGTTATAAGTAGTGTAGTTTGCAATACCGATTGCCATATCACCAGTACGGAAGCGGCTCATAAAATCAAAAACCGTAGGAATACCATAACTATTGTAGAGACTGGTATAAGTCTTGAAAGCCTGAATTCCAGGTTCACTATCGATGATAGACTTGTTACCCTCTTTATTATAAATCTGACCGCCAGCCTGATAAACCATAGAATAGAATGGAGTCATATCCGGGTTGAGAATAACAGGATAAGGTACACCGATTGTAATATTATTTCCCTGCAATGTAGGAAGAATCTCAATAAGTTCTTCCCAGGTATCTGGAACTTTAAGATTCAACTGTTCAAGAATATCTTTACGGTAGAACATAAGGTTGAAGGTCTGCTGCTCAGGAAGAGCAAATACACCACCGTTATATTCATAAGGTTTGTAAGCACTTGGCATAAACCATGAAAGAACTTCATCACAATCCTTAAAGCGGCGGAGGTTTACGTTTGCATTACGCAAAGCATAATCTACCGGATGAGACTGATAGGTAGAAATTACAACATCCGGTCCATTACCTGCAACTACAGCATTAAGAAGTGATTCAACCTTAATAAGTTTTACGTTTACATTGATTCCAAAATTCGGAGTAAAACTGTCATCAATCATGTTCTTAAGAACCTGACTCTGGTCTCGACCTGTAACAATCCATACTTCAATCAAATGATCTTCATCATCGTCATATACACTTCCCAATGAAGAAGAATCATAAAGATATGAGTTTATGAATGATGTTACTTCATGAGCAACATTCTTAAAGAAATTTGAACGATCAGGTTTTATTTTGTCGTTTATACTCTGAGCAAGAATATAGTCGATATCAAGTTTTGTTTCTGTCATTCCAAGCATAGAAGAAGCAAGAGTTGTTGTATTATCTTTAAAGCTTGTAAAACCTTTTGTAATTCTGTCCGGATGCTTATAGAACTGTTCCAGCTGAACTGCAAGAACTTCTGCCGGAGAAATCTGATTTGATTTTTCACCTGTAATAGCAACAAATTCATCTACAAGCTTGTAAAGACGGCGACTTTCAAGCAGCATAGCTTCAACTTCATTAGGATAAACCTTCTGAATTTCATAGTCACGGTTCAAATCAGGATGCTCACCAGTAAGAACAAGAATTGTACGATAAATAAGATTCAATCTGTAAACAGAATCCTGAACCTGCTGTATTACCTTACCTATTTCACCAAGAGTGGCCTCGAGGCGGATTGTATGTTTACCCTTTGAAAGATAGAATTTATAAGGCTTTTTATCTGCTCCAGAAAGAGTTGCAAACTGCCAGTCTGAATCATACTTAAAACCAACAGATTTTAAAGTATCAACAGGAATTTCACCATCAATATAAACTGAACGACAAGCCATATAACCACGCTGGAAGAACTGACGTGCTTTAAGAGAGATTGTATACCAGCCGTCTTCAGGAATATCCATTTCCCATTCAATCCACTGACCAGGAAGCTTCCATGAATCTCCACCTGTATAGTTCAAAATTGTCTGCTTTGTACTGTATGGCTCTGTTATGGCAGAAGAACGGTCATATCGGGCAAACAAAGACGGATCAGATCGAATAACAGAATCTTCTCCCTGAACCTTTACAGTAATATTCTTTCCTGTATAATTATCTGGATTTGATTTCTGTTTAGCAAGATATTGTTCGTAGGTATTATAAACAGTTATTGGGCAAAGTGTAATTTCACTGATTGCCATAGGTTCACTGGTTGATTCAAGTGTAATTTCATTTACACCTTTATTAAAATAGAATTTGAATGGATCAACTTCGTAACCAAGATCACTCTTAAAATAAGCAGACTGATAATCAAAGACTTCTACCTGTGTAGGTCTGATGCTGTTACCGCGGTTATCATATTTTACCGGGCCACCATCCTTCCAAAGTCTGTAAAAAGCAAGTGTATCAGCACCGCTAAAAGGCATTTCACCATTAATATACAGAATACGTTCCATATTAACGTTTCTCGAAGGAACTGCAACGTATTCCATACGGATATTATAGAAACCGGCTTCCGGCACATCCACATTCCATGTTACAGAAGATTCTTCTTCTGTAAACACAACATCTTTTCCCTTATAATTTCTTTCCACTCTGCTTCCACTTGATTTTGCCTTAACAAAATCAAGCACATCCACAGAAACTTCATTTTTTGCACTTCGTGCAGACGAATGTTCATTCAGATATTCTGAATAAGTTCTTGTAGAAGATATACTTCCAACATTTGTGGATAAATCATAATTATCATATTTGCTATGATAATCTTTTTCAGGAAAAAAGCTTGGGATTGCAAAAATGAGGATGATAACTGCTACAGCTATCAACACATTACGCAACGTTTTATTAATTTTTATTCCTACCATAATAGAAATATTTTATCATAATTGAAATATTATTCCATAGGAAATTATTCTTAGTTACAGTCTTAGAAATAAAAAAAGGGGCTGTCCAACAAGCTTACCTCCTGGTGTCATTCCGAACTTGTTTCGGAATCTATAGCTCTAAATGTAGTGTAGATGCTGAAACAGTTCGTTATTAAGGTTTATTCAATTATTGTTTTTTAAAGTAACTGTCAAACTCTTCGTCTGAGTGCAGTTTACTGTCTTTTTCTGCATCAGCTTTTTTCGAAGTTGATTTTTTCTCATCATTCGGATCAATATTTGCACTCTTAAGGTTTTCTGTGTCATCTTCACCAAAATCTTCATCATTATAAGGCATAACTATACACATTATAATGTAAACAAGGATTCCTATTCCTCTTATAAGACAAAGCATTCCGGCAATTATACGAACAATTGTTGGATCCATATTCAGGTATTCTGCGAGACCTCCGCAAACACCACCAATCATCTTATTTTTTCTTGATTTATAAAGCTTTTTCTTACTCATTTTCTTCACTCCTATTCAGAAATTTTAATTGTTACTGACCCCATACCGCAGTTCACAGAAAAATGATTTTCCTTTTTCTGATTATTATAAACTTTGCAGACACCGCTCTTTTTCTCATCATTAAAGCGGAAGTCCCCCAGGCCAACTTTTGCATCATAAGAATATGATTTTGGATCTCCATTAAGGTCCAGACTTACATTTCCCATTCCGCAATCAAGGTTTACATTGCCGCTTACACTACCCTTAAATTCAAGGTTACCCATACCACAACGCATATCCAGACGACCACCAAAAATACCATTAAGAACCATATTTCCAGCTCCAACGTCAATATTGCCGGTATTACATTTGAAAGAAAGAGTGCGGCTTGTAAGCTGTCCAGCTCCGATTGCTATACGGAACTTTTCAACTGCTGCATTTTTCGGCAAAGTTACGAGAAGTCGCGGAACAATACGACTGCGTCTGTTATGACTCCAGAAATCGAGATTAAAACGACGTGTATTGCTTACAACAAGAGTTCCTTCCTTATTCAGGTAACAGTTAATTGCTTCTTCCGGAAGTCCGCGAGTTTCAACGCTGTATTTATCACCTTCAATCAAAACAACTTCAGCCGCTCCGAAATCCATAGAAAGATTCTTTACATCTTTTTTTGCAAACTCAAAATAAAGAGCATCAATACTCATTCTGTAATCTGTTCTATCCTGGCTGTTATTTTCAGATCCTTCTTCATTTTCTGAATCTGCAGATTTTGTATCTACAAGTGCATTAGCAAACTTTTCAATAATTGTTTTTGAAAGTTCTTCTGGTGAACCAAGTTCTCGCATTACCTTCTCATCATCACCTGCTTCTTCAAAATAATCCGAATAATACTGAATTGCCTCAGCCTGCTCATCACTAGTGAGCGACATTATGCTTGATTTCAGTTCGTTCAAATACTCTTCTCGTGTCATTTTATTCCTCCGAATTAGTTTTCATGTCTTCCTAAAAGGATATCATCTACCCCGTTTCTAAAAAGTACCCACTCTGAGCGGTACTTATCCAGCAGAATCATACCATTTGAAGTTATCTTATAGTATCTTCTGTTCCTTCCCTGAAACTCCATATCGTAGGTTTCAAGGTAACCGTCCTTCTGGAGTCGCCTCAGCACCGGATAAAGGGTACTTTCGGAAACATCCATTATTTTACGGACATCCTGCGTAATCTTGTAGCCGTAAGTTCCTTCAAGACTGACAACCGAAAGAACCACAGCATCAAGCAAGGCAGAACCCGCGGTAAAAACCATAGAATCCTCCTTCGCTTTGTGAAATATTGTTTAGATATCTATATTATATAATATATAATATTATAAGATAAAAAGTCAAGAAAAAAGAGAAAAAAAAATTGTCACACGGATTCGATTTTGCTAACGCAAAATCTTTTTTTAGGTTGCTTAAATGTAAAATACAAAAAAAAGAAATGCCGTTAGGCATTTCCAATCCGTGTGACAATAAAAAAACGGTAGAGTCCATAAGAACTCTACCGTTAAATCTTAGATATGGATATTTATATAAGAACTACATTCCGTATGTAGAGATGAATACACCGGCTGCAATTGCAGTACCGATTACACCTGCTACGTTTGGTCCCATAGCGTGCATCAAAAGGAAGTTTGTAGGATCTTCGGCCATACCAACCTTGTTTGCAACGCGGGCTGCCATTGGAACTGCTGATACACCAGCCGAACCGATGAGCGGATTAATCTTCTCTTTAAGGAAGAGATTCATAATCTTAGCCATGATAAGACCACCAGCGGTAGCAACTGCAAAAGCAAGAAGACCAAGAACTATGATACCAAGAGAATTAGCGTGCATTATCTTTTCCGGAGTCATCTGTGAACCAACACCAAGAGAAAGAAGAATAGAAACAATGTTCATAAGCTCATTCTCTACTGTCTTTGAAAGGCGCTGTACAATTCCAACTTCCTTAATAAAGTTACCGAATGCGAGCATACCAATAAGTGGGGCTGCAGGTGGCAGAAGAAGAATTGTTACAACAAGCAGAAGCAATGGAAAGAGGGTCTTCTCTGTCTTAGAAACAGGACGGAGCTGGTTCATCTTAATCTGGCGTTCCTTCTTAGAAGTAAGGAGCTTCATAATTGGTGGCTGAATCATTGGAACCAGTGCCATGTAAGAATAAGCGGCAACGGCAATTACGGCCATCATCTCCGGCGCAAGCTTACCGGAAACGTAGATAGAAGTAGGACCATCGGCACCACCGATAATAGCGATGGCACAAGCCTGCTTCATGTTATAGTCGATTCCTGGAATGAAGTTCATTGCAGCAACACCGAAAAGTGTAGCGAATACACCAAGCTGTGCGGCACCACCAAGAAGAGCCATCTTAGGGTTAGCGATAAGAGGACCGAAGTCTGTCATAGCACCAATTCCCATAAAGATAAGCATTGGGAAGAACTCGTTACCAACACCTGCATTGTAAATGATATGAAGCATACCATCTGGGCCATCACCCATTCCTGCGCCCGGAATATTCACGAGAATAGTTCCGAATCCAATTGGAATAAGAAGAAGAGGTTCAAAACCCTTAACTACTGCAAGGTAAACAATGAGGAAGCCGATTGCAAGCATGATAAGACGCTGCCAGCCCTTTACAGGGTGTTTAGCAAGGTCTGCAGCTGCCTGAGCGGTCTGCTCTTCTTTTGCAATTTCCATTGCTTCCTTAGAAGCCTTTTCCTCCGCAATTTCTTCTGGAGTAGGATTATGAATCATTTTATAGATTCCGGTATTTTTTCCAACATTCTTAAAGAATGATGAAACCGAAATAGGCTTAATATTTTCAGAACCTTTAATGATTGTGGAACCTGCTGATTTTGCCGCACCAGTACTTCCAGAACTTCCTGAAGAGCCTGAAGCCCCGCAGCCTGCGAAAGAAAGTACAAGAGCAATCAGACAGATTACAGTTGTAATCTTAAGGTACTTGAATTTATCATTTTTGTTGTTCAATTCTGTTTCCATATTATATCCTTACCTGTCATTGTCGGGCTTGACCCGACAATCTGTTTTTATAGATTCCCCGGTCAAGCCGGGGAATGACAAGTTTACTGAACCTCAGCGAGTGTAGCGCCCTGTGCAATCTGGCTGCCGGTTGCTGCGATAAAATGAATTTTACCAGCAGCACCAGCCTTAATTTCCAATTCCATCTTCATTGATTCGATGATGATTACTGTTGTATCAGGAGTAACTGAAGCACCTTCGCTGACTGCATAACGGAGCAAAGTCCCGGCAACTGGAGCTGCAACAGGCTTTCCACCGGCAGCGGCTGCAGGTGCTGGAGCAGCTGGTGCGGCAGCAGGAGCAGGCTGTGCTGAAGCTACAGGAGCAGCTGCAACAGGTGCCCCACCGAGGTTAGCAAGTGTCTGGCCCTGTGCAATCTGAGTGCCTGGCTGTACAACAAAGCTGATTTTTCCGTCAGCAGGAGCCTTAACTTCGAGCTCCATCTTCATAGATTCAATGATGATTACTGTATCACCCTTCTTTACCTGAGCACCTTCGTTAACTGCATAGCGGAGAAGAGTTCCGGCAACTGGTGAAGGAACTGGCTGACCACCAGATACAGCAGCAGCTGGAGCTGCAGCGGCTGCAGGAGCAGCACCTGCAGCACCGAATGTAACATTGTAAGCCTGTCCGTTTACGTTTACGCTCATGCTGTCGCCGGCAGGGCCTGTTGTAACATTGTAGCTTGTTCCATTAACGTTGATTGTATAAGAACCGCCCTTGTTTTCTTTAGGGGCAGCAGCTGGAGCTTCTTTTTTAGCGAATGTAGAAGCAGCATCAACTGGTCCCTTAGAACGTTCTGCAAAGAACTTAGGTGCAACATTAGGGAACATAGCGTATGTGAGAACGTCTTCATCAGAACCGTCACCACCAGCCTTCTTAGACTCTTCAACCATCTTGTCCCACTCTGGAGCAATTTCGTCAGCAGGACGGCAAGTCATTACCTTGTCCATACCATTCTGCTTGAGAGCTTCTTTTACCAATTCTGGATCAGCGTCTGTTGGGAGTTTACCGAACTTACCTGTAATAAGGTTACGGAAGTCCTGAGTCATTACTTTATATGGTCCCATAAGAACGTTCATAACAGCCTGTGTACCAACAATCTGAGAAGTTGGAGTTACAAGTGGAACGTAACCTGCAGCCTTGTGAACCTTTGGAAGTTCAGCAAGTACAGCGTCCATCTTGTCGCCTGCATTCTGCTGTTTGAGCTGAGATTCGAGGTTAGAAAGCATTCCACCAGGAACTTGAGAAAGGAGAATACGTGTATCAGCACCAAGGAAGGCAGATTCAAGAGATGAGTAGTGCTTGCGAACTTCGCGGAAGTAAGCAGCAATTTCAAGAAGAAGCTTTGTATCAAGGCCAGTATCCATATCTGTGCCCTTGAGCATTTCTACAACTGTTTCTGTTGGAGAGTGGCTAGTTCCCATAGACATAGAAGAAATTGCTGTATCAAGCCAGTCTGCACCAGCTTCAGCAGCCTTCAAAAGTGTTGCAACAGAAAGACCTGTTGTAGCGTGTGAGTGGATTTCTACAGGAAGATCAACCTTAGCCTTGATTTTCTGTACGAGGTCATAAGCCTCATATGGCTTAAGAAGACCAGACATATCCTTAATACAGATAGAATCTGCACCAAAGTCTGCATAAGTCTTAGCAAGCTCTGCATATTTTTCATTTGTATGGAATGGAGTTACGGCATAAGAAATAGCCATCTGAACATCAACTCCAGATTTTTTAGCTGCCTTAGTAGCACATTCCATGTTACGTGGGTCGTTGCAGGCATCGAAAATACGGAAACATCCGATACCGTTCTTTGCAGCAGTTGCAACGAATTTTTCTACTACATCATCAGCATAGTGCTTGTAACCAAGAAGGTTCTGAGCACGAAGAAGCATCATGATTTTTGTATCAGGCATTGCAGCATGAAGTTTGCGGAGACGATCCCATGGATCTTCGTTAAGGAAGCGGATACAAGAGTCATAAGTTGCACCACCCCATCCTTCTACATATTTGTAACCAACTTTATTAAGCTTGTCACAGATTGGCAGCATATCTGCTGTTGTCATACGTGTTGCGTGAAGACTCTGATGAGCATCACGAATTGCAAGTTCTGTAATTCCTACTTTAGCCATTTTATTTTCCTTTATCTTTAATATAGAAGATTATTTACGAATTTAACGCTTTATCGTGAACCGCAGCAGCGATTGCAGCAATAACAGCACCATCATTTCCGGCAGCCGAAGCAGCAGGAGCAGAAGCCACAGGTGTCTTAGCAGGTTCTTCCTTATCAAGCTTAAGTGCACGAATTACAGATTTCATAATTGTCATGCAGATAATCAGAATAATGATGAAACTGAATACAACACACATACCAAGCAGAGTCAGAAGTCCACTCTGACCAAGCATTCCAGTAATTGTCATATATGTATCCTCAAAACAGGACTGAATCCTCCGTCACCCTGAACTTGTTTCAGTGTCGGCATGACAAAGCATTTTCAGCCTTAAGTATTCAAAAAAATCGAAACATCCGCCCGATTTTACTACAAGAGATTATAATGAAACAAAGGTAAAAGTTCAATTCACAGAAAACGTTTTCTATGTTAGAATTATAAAAACTAATATATGGAGCATACACAATGACTATTGCAGACTGGATTTTACTTGCACTTTTTATAATCAATTATGGACTTATAATTTTTGCAAATTTAAAAAAACTTATTATCCTTCAAAAAACTTGTGTATGTCTCACACTCCCCCTGACCGGCACAATTATTATTCTGCGTCTCACAAACTATCTTCCAGACTCTTTTCATATAATAATTGTTTCTGTGGCTGCTTTTATTCTTATTTCAATTTCCACAGCTTTCCTTGCTTTTGAAAAAATCAGAAGCTTAAGAATTCTAGGAAAAATAGCTTCATTGGGAAACATCGTCTGCTGGATTACACTTTATAATTCTATTTTTAAGATTCATTCTGTACCAGCATGGTTTTACATACTGGCATCTGGAATATATGCAGCAATAATTATTACTTCCTGCATTTTTTCTGGAAAACAAGAAATCAAGTTTTATTTTGCTTTTGCAATCAGTTTTCTTTTAGTTACTCACCTGCACTTCTGTTCACTGATATTTTTGTGTTGGGAACGAACCGCTAATTCAATTATGTTATTTGCAGGAACAACACTTTATGCGTTTCTTGTTTCATTCCATTTTATAAATACAACAAAGTTAAATATAAAACACGCCGGAAGAATAAGATACAACCTTCTGGTTGCTTCACAAATTCTCATAGCGTGTTCGAATATCCTTATGATCCGCTAGTAGATATCATCCCAGCCGTAGAGGCCGCCGCGTTTTACTTTGCCGCTCTTTAGGGCTGCATCAAGTTTTATAAGTGATTCAACCGCGCCAACTGCAAAACCTTCGCGGCTTCTTGCTGTGTGAGTAAGTTCGATTGTGTCGGCTGTTCCATCAAAGAAAACCTTATGAGTTCCAGGAACATTTCCGCAGCGAGTTGAACTTACATGAAGCTGGTTTGCAACTGGTCTTTCATGAAAAGCATCTGTTATGATTTCTGTTTTATCTTTATAGCCCATCTGAACACGGCGGGCAATTTCCAAAGCTGTTCCACTAGGACTGTCAGCCTTCTGATTGTGGTGCATTTCCCAGGTGGCAACATCATAATCCTTATATTCAGACATGATTTTTGCAGCTTCTTCTACAATTTTATAGAACATATTTACGCCGATAGAAAAATTTCCGGCAGTCATTACAGTTCCGCCAACCTCTTTTGCATAAGCATCAATTTCTGCATGCTTATCGTTCCAGCCTGTAGTTCCCACAACAAGAGGAAGCCCCAGCGGCAAAAGTGCGCGAACATTTGCAATAACAGCAGTCGGGTGAGTAAACTCAATAATTCCCTCTGCCCCGTTTGATTTTACAGCGCGCACAATTGCATCTGTATCACCGGCAGCAATTTTTACTTTAGCGTCCTCTGCCATAACATCTATAGTAGTAACAACCTCATGACTGGCACGCTTGGCAGCCTGCTCAATCATGTGTCCCATTTTTCCGTAACCAACCAATGCAATCTTCATAGCGGGTTTCTCCTTATTTAAGTTTCATATTTTTTTCATAGAATTATGGTAGTTTTCCCACCATTCAACTTCTTCTTTTTCTGATTCAGCTTCCTGCTTTTTAAATGTTCTTGCAAGCTCTTCAATCTCTTCCTGACAGGCTTTTGTTGCATCTACAATGCAGGGTTCAAACTGTTTTTCTGTTGATTCGTTAAAGATTTTAATTGCTTCGTTAATTGTAAATTGCTCTTTGTAAAGACGTTTACTTATTAAAGCATCCATAACATCCGCAGCTGCCATAATGCGGCCGGAAAGCGGAATTTCTTTCCCCTTTAAGCCACGTGGATATCCGGTTCCATCCCATTTTTCATGATGAGTAAAGGCCATATCAATGGCAATCTGATTAAAACGGCCATCACCGATTTTCGGCAACTGTTCCAGAAGTCTCTTTCCTTCAACAGGATGAGTTTTCATTACCTTATAATCTTCCTCAGTAAACTTTCCAATCTTGTTCAGTACACCTTCAGGAATATGAATCTTGCCGATATCATGAAGGAAGGCGGCAGTTTCATACAGATGAATTGTTTCATCCGTCAAAACGTCTGTGTAGTAACCAAAATCACGCAGTTTTGTCGCAATAATCTTTACATAATGCTTTGTATGCTGTACATGGCGGCCGGTAAAAAGATCGTGACTACCAAGACAGCTTGCAACAAATCCGATAATCATATCCTGAGTATTCTTAAGATTTACATTCTGAGTATGAAGAAGCTCAATAGCCTTATGAGACCTGTTTGCCATTGTTAAAGCAAGCAGGAAAATAAAAAGGAACTCAATACTATAACCAACAAGAGTTGAAATAAACCAGGTATGGGGAGTATGCACCTGAACATCAGTTGCCATAACTGTAAGAACAGTTTTTGATCTTACAAAGAGGGCAAAAACCATAAGAGCAAAGCCTGTGATTGTAGAAGTTATGGTAACCTTCTTATTAAAATACAGACAACTTAAAAAAGGAACTACAGCATAAGTGATATTAACCTGAATGATATTTTTAACGGCAAGAAGTTCAACAAAACCTGCTGCGGCTATTATGCCAAAATACATACCTATTTTTTGAGTTTTTGGAAAACGGTTTAATCCATGAGCTACAAAAAAACTGAACACACTGTAAGAAAACATCAATGCAGAATAGTCATGAGGAACACGCCAGATTCCGAGAAGCGTTAAAACGCAAAAAGCAAGAGGTACAACAGCGCAGGTCAAAAGGAGAATTTCTACAACTTTATTAACTGATCGAATATTCTCGTTAAAAAACAATTCAGTATTATCATTCATTATTTAAGAGTATACATCATAATATAGATAACTGTCATCCGAAATATTTCTTAACTAAATCAGCTGAAATATGCGTTATGAAGAATCTGAACAGTGCGGTCAGCCTCTTCATCATCTACAATCATACTGATGTTAACTTTGCTGGCACCCTGAGAAATCATCTGAACATTGATTCCTTCATCTGCAAGAGCATCAAAGCCACTGGCAAGAATTGCGCTTGAGTGTGCAGCGTCGCAGATAATTGTAACAATTGCCTTATCCTTACGAACAGATACCTGACTTGCCTGCTCAAGATCTGCAACAAGACCGGTAAGATCAGCCTTTGTATTTACAGTCAGAGATACAGAAACCTCAGAAGTCGCAATTACATCAATACTGATATTCCACTTAAGGAAGTTATTGAAGATGTGGGCAAGGAAGCCTGCAGCTCCAAGCATACGTGAAGATACAATATCAATCAGAGTGATGTGCTTTACAGTTGTGATTGCGCAAACAGGAGGAACCTTGCCATTGTGCTTTTCTACTATTATACTGCCGGGGCTTGTGATGTTGTAAGAGTTCTTAACGCGGACAGGGGTTCCAGTCTTGCGGACAGGCAGCATTGAGCGGGGATGCAGAACCTGAGCGCCGAACATTGCAAGCTCCTGGGCTTCTTCATAAGTAACCTCAGGAACAGGCTTAGCCTCTTTTACTACGCGCGGGTCTGTAGTAAGAATTCCATCCACATCCTTCCAGGTCTGAACCTCTTCGGCACGCATAGCAGCACCAATCATAGTTGCAGTAAGATCAGAACCACCGCGGCCGAGAGTTGTAATATTTCCTTTTTTATCCTTTGCAATAAAACCGGTTACGATAGGAATGTGATTGTCTGAGCCGTTCTTGTAGCCGCCCAAGTGAGCAGGAATATTTTCCCAAACCTCGTCCAAAAGCTCAGCAGACATATAGTTTGAGTCAGATACAATTCCGATATCCCAGGCATCATAAAACTTTGCAGGGATTCCCTGAGATTCAAGATATACCGCCATCATGCGTACAGACATACGCTCGCCAAAAGAAACAAGATAGTCACGTGAACGTTTAGAGATTTCTTTAAGCATTGAAATTCCGGTGAGTAGCTGTTTTAATTCAGTCAAAAGAGCCTGAATTGTTTCAATATTAATTCCAAGCTCAGCTGCTGTATCTTCATGGAGCTTTGCAACTCCCGCAACATCAACCACACCTTCTACAGCCTTGTCAGCCGCCTCAAGAAGATGGTCGGTAGTGTCACCCATAGCAGAAAGAACAACTGCCGGGCGCTTTTCCTGATAAGCCTTTATAATAGAAGCAACATGCTTGATTCTCTCTGCATTGGCTACAGATGAGCCACCGAATTTCATTACTATCATAGATTATTCCTTAAAACACCGTCATTCCGGGCTTGACCCGGAATCTATTTTTTCGTGATAGATAGATTATAGTAATTTATAATGATGTGGGGAAGTGGAAAATAAAAAGTTCTGACGGGCTCCCGCAAATAACCGCTTATATCAAAATTACATAAAGGCATAAGGCACGCGGGGCAAGTAGTCGGTTCAAGTCCGATCAGCTCCAAATACATTTTCATTTAGCGGAATGTGTTCTGCTGGATTTATGGCATAGGAAATTTTCTTTTATACATCAATCACCTTGGGCGAATATTGTGACAGCACATCGTTCAAGCCATTTTCCCGTATCAAGCGGTTCAAATCTTCCTTGCTAGAAATTACTCCCTCATACGGAATATTTGAAACATCAGAACAGTTTTCAACGGTAACCATATAATATGTCCTTGCATTTCTGGCTTTCACAGGCAATAGTGCAGACAGCCGCTCGGCCGTCACTTCGTCTATTCTGCAACGTTTATAAACTTGTTTCAAAGTTCCATGAATAAAATGTTTTCTGTCATTTGAATAACCAATAAATTCAGAACATGAGTCTATAAATGGATGAAGCGGATAGCGTATAAACTTTTGAGATTCTTTATCATCAGCAGTTGCTCTAAAATAGAATATAAAACTTTTTTCGCCCTTTTCGCGTAAAGAACAAACTGTGTCAAAATAATCCTTCCGCATAAAACCAACGAGAATATGCTTTTTGCCGTCGTTAATCTTAATGATGGAATTGTCATTTTCGCTATGATACAGATAGTTTTTGGTCGGAGATTTTTGAATCAGATTAAAAATCGGCGCATTATCAGTTTGCGTTCCAAGATAAAAATCCCATACTTTCTGAGCCTGCAATTTTATTACCTGAACAGACGGCAGTTCATTAAAAGGCGAATGTTGGGCTGTCCAATATGGAACCTCGCCATAATTCTGATTTTCTGCATTCTCGCTTTCTAGGGCTGGAATTAAAAAAGCGTTTGCAATTTCGCCAATCTGAAATGTGTCTATAAAAGATTTTAAGGAAGCGTTATACACATACTGTTTTACAACATCTTGAATGCCCGGATTCCCAAAAAGCTTTCCGTCCGAAACTGAAAGCAGATAGTATTTTCCGTCAAGAATGTACATTGCTGTATTGCCGGAATCTTCTTTTTGCAAAGTAACAATATCTGGAATCAAGTCGCCCTTATAAGAAACTTTCTGTCCGTTAATAATCCACTCAGGGATTTCTATGTAATCAGCAAGGCTGCCGCTGGATTTTTCCTTCATCGGAATCAGTTCTCGTCTGGCAAGATTTTTCAAGGGCTCCGACTTCATGTTTTCAAACATCTCGCCACAGGCAGTTTCCCAGACAAGATTAAAGGCGTTGGTTCCATAAAGGCTGAAAGATTCATCGCTTTGATTGGAAGACTGTTCTGAAACATAAGTATAAAGCGTTTTTAAGAGATTCTGCTTTCGAGTTACATACTGATTCTTAATTTCCCTTTCAAGCCGATATTTTATGTAATCAACATCGCCAAAATCTTCAAGAGTTTCTTCCGTCAGTTCCGCTTCTGACAAACCAAACAAATCCAAAAGCCGCTCATTATTCAATTCCCGGGAACAGGTTGAAATTATTGCAGCATGAAGACGGCGGATAAAATCAAAATCATTTTGAGTGTTGTCGTGAGTGTAAACATCAAGATAATAGGGAGTATTGTTTTTTATGAAAGCAAAAGTTTCATTGATTGTCTTATCCCAAAGGATTTCCCCTTCTCCGTTAAACTCGACAACTTCCTCCTGATTTGAATACAGTCCGTTTTCAAAATAGTCATGCAGAATATGAAGGGAAATAGCCAGCCTGTTGAACTGCTTGCTCTCATTTTCTCCATTATAAAGATGAACCAACTGCTCTTTCTGGTTATATTTTTCAATCACCTTGATTACAGTCTTCAGCTTTTCAAAAGGCTCTTTATCATTGTCGATATATTTTGGATAACAGAATAGAACCAAGTCATCCAAAAGAATTACGCCTACGAAAGAAAAAATATAGGAAAATTCTGACGAATCATCAGGAGCTTCGCCAATAACAATATTCTGGTCAGAAAGGTCTGAATACTCAGGCTTGTCGTTACGGACTGTTTTGAGAAGATTGTATTTTTTTAGAGTGCCGATATTTTTCCTGGTCTTTTCCTTGTCACAAGAAAAGGCTTTCTCCAATTGAGCAAAAGAATAATGACGACCTTCACGAAAATAAACGGGTTTCAAACACAATTCTCCATACCGTAAAATTGAATTGTCGCAACAGTGATACGACAATTTAAGATCGCAATGTTAAAAAAAGCTAAGTTTTTTAACATAGTTCTGGTGAAATGTATAAAAATCTCGAATTTTTATATATAAACTAGAATAATTTTCCATCAGACGGAGCATCATCTTTCTTGATTGCGATATCATGTTCTTCAACAACATCTTCTTCATTGAGTTTAAACACTTTTAAGCCTTCCAACTCAAACTTTTTACAGACTTCGGAATAAATGAATTTCTTTTCATCAACGTTAAATAGTTGTTTTGCTTTCATTTTTGCAGCATCTTCAAAGAGGTACATAAGCACTTTGTTTTCAAACAGCTTTACAAAATCCATTCCTTTATCGAGGGCAGAATCCAAAACTGTTTTAGAAAGGAAGAAGGGGCCTAGAAGTTTATCTTCATTAATTCCAAGCGTAATCAGTTTGTTGTTTATAGCCTTTCGAAGGTCATTCCAATTAACTTTCTTTGTTGCACTGATTGGGATTTCGTAGACTTTTACTTTATCTTCATTTTCATCAATTCCGATATATTCAAACTCCCATCTGCGTTTGAACGCCGTATCCATTGGGAATACACCTTGGTCTGCGCTGTTCATTGTTGCCCAGATGTACATGTTGGAGGGGATTTTTAGCTCGGCTTCATGGATGCCATTTTTAGCAAGATATTTCTTTATATCTTCACTTGCAGCAATCGGATATTCTGAATTACCATTTTCATCACGATCGAGAAGCTGGAACACATCACCGAATACTGCTGCCACATTTGCACGGTTTATTTCTTCTATGAGGAGAAGAAAATTTTGCGATGGATTCTGTTTTGCTGCCACATAAATCCGCATGAATGGGCCGGGAACATATTCGTATTTGATTTGAGTTTCGTCTGCTGTATCTTGAACAGGTTTGTATGTACCCACGAACTGTGCATAGCTATAGTTTGGGTGGAAGGTAACACGCTCTAAGTATTTTATCTTTTCTTTTTTTTTAGTTTTTATATATTTCGCTCCATGAACAGCCCTATATACCCAATAAATTTGCGGTCTTGAATCTAATGGATATTCTTTTTTTAATTCCTCTTTAGTATAATCCATGAGAGTTTCTGAAAATCTAAACCCTATACCAGCTAATACTTGAAGCATTCCATCACCCTTGATAGCTTTTGCTTCATTAATCCGTTTTGTTATAGTCTCGTCATCCTCATTATCCTCTATGTATTTGTCATAATAGAATTTAGCTTTTGCGCCCACATAAATATTATCTTCACAATTTTCAATCTCAAAAGTTTCACGTATTTGCTTTGTTGTATAATCTTTTAGGAATTCTGAATGTGAAAACCCAATTGCTATATATCTGTTCAGTTTATCATTTAATTCATTTGCTTCGATTATTTCTTGTTTAATAATATCTTTTTCATCGGATTCAATAGGCTCTTGATTTTCAAACTGTTCGGAATCTTCTTTAAGCTTATGACTTTTTCCAGTTCCAGGAGCACCGAAGATAATACAGTTATGAGGTTTATTTATTGTTTTTATAGTATGTGAATTTGGTTCAAATTTTTCCATTCCCACAGGTGTTTGCGTTCCAAGTTTGTAAAAATCTGTACATTTTGACAGACTCTCTGCATTCTTATCATTGTTCCTTATTCCAACTAAATCATATTCCAAGCAGTTTTTCTTTTTAAGCAAGACAAACAAATCATTTACGCGCAAAAGTTTTCTAAACTCAATAAAATCTTCATCATCAAGAGATTTTATAGATAGTTCTATTTGGTCATCTCCGTTGTTTCTTCTACTTCTAAGTACACTTGCTTTTACAGTCTTTTTATCAGAAGTATAATTGATTGAATTAAACAATCCTTTTGTCAGTGCATCAGTATTCTCTTTATAGATTGTCACAGGAATTTGCAGAGTAAAATATTTTTTCAAATCATCATCTTTGCTTTCGTAGCCGACATTAAAATATCCATCAGCATTCAGATATGGAAAAAAATCTTTTTGCTTTCCCGTAAATGCCATGTGAGATTGATGAGATGCACCAGTGTCAGAAATTGTATTTGTAGCTGCCAATTTCTTTACGATAATTCCGTCATAATCGTTATTTTTTAGAAATGGACAAGAATCCAAAATCAAATTCAAAACTTCTGAAAATTCCATATTTCAACCTCTCTATAAATATTCCTTTACAATACTAGCTATAGCCCTACCCAACAATGGCGGAACAGAATTGCCAATCTGCATATATGTTTTAGTGTACGCACCCCTAAAGAAATAATCATCCGGGTATGACTGAACTCTTGCAGCTTCTCTTGGGGTAAGACCGCGAGCCTGAGTCGGATGAATGTACATATTGCAATCAAATTTCATGTGGGCTGTAATTGTCTTGCACACATTATTCTCAACGAGTTTATAATACTTATCCTTGAAAATATCGCTTCTACTTTTGTATGGCATGATGTCTGCAATCTTAGGGTCATCAGACTTATCGCCTTGATACATTCTTCCATAGATTTCAATATCACGGTCATTGTTATAACGGGCTTTATGGTTGCATACGAAATCAATTTTTCGATTTTGATTTATATAATTGATATACTCGTTTGTTTGATTTAATTTATTTTTTTCAATGACAAATCCAGACTCATCTGACCCCGACTCGGTAGAATTTTTAATTCTTGAAGCCTTTAATGGTCTTAGTCCAAAGATTGCATCCCCAAGTACATGATTTGGAATTGTTGCAGACAAATCCAAAATACGATTGAAAATCATTTCGTTATCAATTCCAAGTCTATTTCCAATGTAAATTAACCTTTCTCGATTTTGAGGAACACCGTAATCTTTTGCATTTAAAATATGGCATTCAACGGAATATCCTATATTTCGAAAATCCTCTTTTACCTGTTCGGCAACGGAGAGCATTCCTTTTACATTTTCCATTACAAAAAATTTCGGCTGAACTTTGCGAACAATCTCTACATAATTTTTATAAAGGTGATTTCGTGGGTCGTCAATTAATCTCTGCCGATTTGCCATACTAAATCCCTGACAAGGAGGACCACCAACAACAATATCAACAGACTTTACATCAACAAGGTTTTCAATGTTATCAGCAACATCCTTCACATCCCCCAAGATTATTTTATTTCTGGGGGTTTCAGGGTGATTGTGAGCATAAGTATCAACGCAACACTCTTGAATATCATTTGCAAGAGATGTAATAAATCCTTCCTGCGTAAAGCCAAGGGAAAGTCCACCCGCTCCACAAAACAAGTCTATCATTTTTAGAGAATCAGCTTTTATAGAACTGCGACACTTATTAATAAAAGAATTGCAGTATTTTTTTACAGGACAGCAATCACAATTTTGTTTTTCTGAGTTACATATATTGCTTAATTTGTAAAAAGAATAATTAAAATCTGCATCTTTTTGAATTTCTGTTTTTATAAAGTCAGCACGCTTATCAAGAAATTCTTCGTTTGTATTTTTCGTAAATCGTGAAAGCACGACAGAATTATCTTCTAAATTTGCTTTATCAAATGTGAGATTTATAAAATCTGATATTTCCATTTTGTCAGCTTGAAAGTTCATTTCAGTTCCATTCTCCCAAGTTTTCAAGCGTATTCCGTACTGATTGTGCTACGGCTCGGGAAACATTGACCGTTACGGCATTTCCAAATTGTTTGTAAAGCTGACAGTCTGAGGTTCCTTCGATAGTAAATGAATCTTCAAAGCCCTGCAGTCTTGCACATTCGCGTGGAGTCAAACGGCGAATCCTTTCATCTGAAAGATTTTGTATTTCTGCAATCCTGTGACCTTGGTCAGAAACATAATTATCCTGGCAGGCTCTATGCATTTTTGCCATCGTTGCACAAAGCGGACGGGCAACATCAAGGTTTATTTCTGAAGTAGCTACATATCCACCAGTTCCGTTCGAACAAATCGTTTTTTTCAATTTATCAGAAAGATAATACTTTTGGGGAACATTCCTTTCTAAAAGGTCTCTCATTGTTGTTGTAAGTTCCTGCTTTTCTGGAAAAATGAAATCTGCATTTTCATTTGCAAAGCATACAATATAGGTTCTGTTCCGTGTCTGAGGAACACCATAATCTGCGGAATTCAAAATATCACAGAACACTTTGTACCCTAATTCATCTTGGAGAATATGATGAATTGTTTCATAAGTTCTTCCGTGATTATGAGTTTTCAAAGCCTTTACATTTTCAAGAATTATTGCTTTAGGCTTCTGATTTCTATCTATTCTATCTTTTATGATTTCTGCGACTCGAAAAAAAAGTGTTCCACGAGCCTCTTCAAAACCTTTTTGAGCCCCCATCATGCTAAAAGGCTGGCAGGGGAAGCCACCAATGAGAACATCAAAATCCGGTATTTGTTCAAATGGAATTTGATTTATATCTCCGAGAACAATTTCATTATCATAATTACGACGATAAGTTTCAACCGCATATTTGTCAAAATCATTTGCCCAAATAACATTAAAACCGCTGTCTGAGAAACCTTTATCCAATCCTCCAATTCCACTGAAAAGAGATACTACATTCATTTTGTAACACCTTTCAAGAGAATATCAGATGATATTTGCTTAAATACAAGAGATGTCGGTGGAACTGCAAGTTTTATTCCACGAACATTTGAAGATGTAGATTGGATTTCTGTCTTGAAATTAGAAATCTTTGCTTCAAGATTTTTCATATAATTAAAACATTCAAAACATTTTCTGAATTTATGAGCATTTTCACGCAATGCAAAAACTCTATAAACAGAATATCGTGTTTCATCAATGGAATTGATAAAGTCAATTTCTCCATCACTGAACATTAATGGCTGTTCAAATTTAAACTGAGTTGTTTTTACATCAATAAAGTTTTCTTCATCAGATGCAGGATTAACAACAAAATCAAAAGGCTTTCCAGATTCCCTGCTTTTATTTACCCATTCAAATGCTGAAATCAAATTTTCACTTTTTTGCATTTCGAGATATTCGTTGATTAATTCTTCGCCAGTTCTACCTGTAATTTTGAAGCATTCCTGTGCTTTTTCAATATCAAGAGCCCTATATTTTTCTGACTTTGTTGAAGTCTGGCTAATAATTTCCAAATCTTCCTGCAAGCTAATTGATAACTCATCAATTTTTACCTCAATGAATTTTATGAGAGGTGCAAACATTATTTCCGAAGTATCATAAACTGTATTTTCGGTCGGAAAAAAATCCTTCAGTTTTGCATAATCAGAAGATGAATTGTCTATGAGCCAAAAGAGCAGTTCATTATTTTCAAGAGCAAACCACACAAGATAATAATCCCGCTTAGGATTCAGCTTTACAAATTCACGGATTTTTCGAACTACTGTACTTTCATCCTTATCGCCAAGACTAATTTTTGGACTTCTATAAGTTCCATCTGGATTCTGGATTCGTTCAAAATTGCATTTGAGAATATCAAAATAATTGTTGTAAATGAGAATTGCTGTCGTAGTATCTTCATTTCTTAAAAATGAAAGCATATTTTTTCTTTCATATAATCCGATATGAGTCTGATGGCTACTTCCTTCTGTAAGTCCCAAATCCGCATCAGAGAGTTTCTTATATCCAATTTTATGTTCTGAGTGTAGTGTAAAAAACATAATCGCTCCTTATTATCCCTCTAGCACGCTTCAAGCATTTTTGAAGCAATCAGTCTTTGATATTTATTTATCTTTACGCAATCATCAAACAAGTTTTGAATTGCACTTCTGTTGTTAGGAATATCCTCAAAATATGTTTCAAGAATCTGCTTTACATCGCTTCCATCCGTTTCTGACCAATCTACTGTATAGAAATCTTCCAGTACTCTTTCAAATGAGTCCTGCAAGTTATTCATGGTTAAATTCCTCCTCTCATTAGAGTTATTATAAATGCATAGAGTGCCAAAGAATGACACTTGCAAAAAATTATCTTTTTCCTGTATTAAATCAAATGTTCATCTGACTCATAAACGCTTGTGTTCCTCCGGCTCGAACCATTGACTCGATGTACAATAGAAACTTACGCTTGTTGTTTTCGGAGAGTTTATCATATTTTTGACGAAGTTCCATTGCTTTTTGGGTGGCTTCGGTCATAAAGTCAGTGAATTCTTGGTCTTCTGGGGGCATAAACATCTCCTAGCCTATTTTTCCTAAATCTCTCACCAAATCAAACTCTCTGTCAGTAAGATACTTATATGACTGAGGAGGTGTCGTATTCAACATTTTAATATTGAATGAATTTGAAAGCGGAGTATAATTTTTTATACGGATACCAACCGCCATTGATTTATTTGCATAATAGTCAAAATAATCATTCTGTTCGATTCCACCAACGGCAGCGTAAGTTTCCCAAAGTTTCTGAGGGGAGTCACATACGATAGAGTCAACATCAAAAAAACCGACAACCTTGCTGACAGGGGCAGTTGAGTACACGACAAAACGCTTTACTGGGTGGGAAAAACTACGCTTTCGGAATTCAATTTTTTTCTTTCCTGCAGAAATCAAATCAACATATTTTGGATGAATAGAAATCAGAACGGTCGTTGCTTTAGAATCCATTTTTTTGCCTCCTCGCTTAGTTTTGTTATTGACTGCGGGACTCCGCCCACTAATTTTTGCTTCTGCAACTCGCTGAAATGTATTTCCTTTGAAAAACCTTCCGCCTGACGAAAAAGTAACACAAGAATATCTTTTTCGCCTTTGCACATAGTCTCTATCTCACTCCTTTGATAAACAGTGCGTTTTCCAGCCAACGAAATAATTGCATCTGGATTTCTTAAACGCTCTACCCGCTCAACTATTCCACAAGTTTCTATCGTTCCGACATCATGAGATTTATAAAAAAACAGAATTGAACCTGCTTGTACAAGATTTGTATTGCTTTTACACAGGTATGCCTTTCGCATCGCATTAGAATATGAATCCATATAATCTAGCTGAGGAAACAGCGAATTTTCCTTTATTGCCTCAGGAAACAACATATTGTGATACGATGAAATGACTGGCACTAAAAATGCGTCCTGTTCCGTATTAAAATAACGGGGACAAAACCGTATATCAAAATCCAATGGGGCAAGTCTTAAATAATCTTCGGGACGAGGTTTCATTTGTTTTCTGAAAATTAATTCCCCAGAATCTTCTTTTAATTTGCAATACCGATCAAAGCCAAAATTTTCAAAAAACTGGCAGATATAATTTTTTTCGTAAGCTGTCACATAAATCCAGTCAACTTCGGAAATATAGCTATAATCAAACAATTTCCGAAGCAGCAATTCTCCCTGCTTATTACCCGATACGGATAATTTAAAAGTACAGATTTTCAAGATTTTTCCATTCATTCCATAGCAAGGTTCTTCAAATTTATAAATGCACAGACCGACCATTTTGTCATTATCTTGAATTACAAGACAGTCACGATGTCCGTTCTGACATTTTTCTTTAAACCAATTGTTGAATTTTTCACCATCGTAATCAGCCCGCAAGCTATCAAAGAAGGTATCGTTAATGTTTATGTTGTAGCATTTCTCTGATTTTATGATTGGATGGGATATATCGACTTTTAAATTTTGAGGAAGCTGTTGATTAATAAAATCCAATGCATCCGCAAGATAATAAACGAAATCTTCTTTTCCGATTTTTTTTGCTTTTTTATGGATTCCCTCATCATTTGTTACAAGGATGGAAACTGCATTCGCACAAACGGCATTCAGCAGGGCTACATCAATAAAATCATGAGAGTCTTCTAGAATATTGGGAAAAGTTGTTTTTATAATATCTGTCGTCTTGACATTTTTAAGCAGCTCATATTTTTCAAAGGCTACAAGGCGAAGTCTCTTTCGTTCTTCATTTTTATCATTTTCAACATCTTTTTTCTGGGTATCAAGCAAAAATACATGATAATTAACTTCTTTTGCTTTTCGATACAATTCATTTATTGAATGCGTTTCAGGCTCCATATCAGAAAGAGAAGTTAGTTCTAAAGGGATAAAAATATTTGTATCGATAAGAATATTCATACGCCTATCCCTTTACAAAAATCGATTTTAGAAAAATGAAAATCTCTTTCAAAAGTGTTGGAAGATGATTTGCAATAAGTGCAAGAGCAATTACAATTAAGGCATAAACGATTAAATGCCCAATTGATGTTTTTGTATAGTTACATTTAATTAAAAAGTTGGAAGATAAAGTGTCTTTTTGCCGTAAATGATAAGCAATCATGTCAAGTTTCTGTTCATCCAAATCTAAATAATCATTCCAAATCTCTCTTTCCAAAAAGCGAGAAGTATAGTTTACATCTGCAAGCTGAATATCTTCGGTTATATCAGTTATATAAAGAAAATGGATTTTTTCAAATTTATCAGCCGATGAAGCAATTTTCTGAGCTTCAAGAACGGGCAATAATTTTGAATCGTTTATTCTAAAATCTACTACTTTACAAGCGGTAAAACTGCTTTCAAAAGACTTGCTCTTTGAATCCACCTCAACAATAGCTTTCGATAAATCGAAATTTGTAATTCTAAATCGATAATATCGCCATTCTGCTATAGGTGCATTTGTTTTTGAATCTAAAAGTTTTTCAACAGATATATCTAACTTGTCTTTATTAATACATTTGTTCGTATCAATAGGTGAAAGACAATATCGTTCATTATTTTCCAGCTTTAAAATTTTTACTTTATTCTTTTCTTCAATATCAACAGATGCATTGAATATTGCATTGGGAATGTTGTCCTTAAATTTTGAGGTCAAATCTATCAAAGCTGGAAGTCTTTCTGCTTTCGGAAGTTTGATTTCAATGTTGAAATTCTCATTTTTACACAAAATTCCAATATCAAGAAAATGCAAATTGTTTTTTTTAGAATCCCACAGATTAAAATGCAACTGTTTTATATAGTTCTTTTTATCAGCTGTTACTGTAAGCGTATTCATATAATTCGCTCCCCTCCAAAAAACAATCATCCCAATATAACGACAATCATTATACCACAAAAACTAAAAAAAGTATTGACTTTTCCCCTTCTTCCCCCAAAATTCACGCCGAGTTTTTTCAAAAGCATACGGAGAATTTTTCAAAACTCCCCGTGTTTTTATTCCAATTGTACGGTGTTTTTCCAGGCTAGGGATTGGAGCCACGCCGCAGGCGTTCGGGAGCGAAGGGATTCCGACTTTCGTCGGAATGACTGAGCGGACGAATGGAGCGCGGCTAGCGCGGAATGACGCAAAGCCCGACCCGCCGCAGGTGGGGAGCCCCCAATTATTCAGCCTCTTTCATCCATTCATGTGCCAGATAGAGACAATATGTTGTGTCTTCAATTTGCAGAAACGTGGATTTAGCTGCAAAATTA
>SAMEA3663277__coassemble_59_pt1 | contig 49818 bp, 47 predicted proteins | sample SAMEA3663277__metabat2_high_PE_016 | metagenome-assembled genome bin SAMEA3663277 (sample SAMEA3663277) | pig gut metagenome | biome: pig gut; feature: pig-associated habitat; material: faeces | place: China | collected 2013 | reverse complement strand
CTGGACTGTTTTTAGCGAGTCTCCGAGCAGCTATGCTGCGAAGGTTCAGCATGACGATACTTTTTGGACAGCCCCTTTAACGCTTCTTCTATTATAGGCATCCATAAGGAGGATATATTATGGAAAAGTTTTTTAAGTTACAGGAAAGAAACACCACTGTTTCTAAGGAAATCATTGGTGGTATCACAACTTTCCTAGCTATGGCTTACATTCTTGCTGTAAACCCAAGTATTCTTTCTGCTTCTGGAATGAGCTGGGGTGCAGTATTTACAGCCACTGCTCTTTCTGCTGCCATTGCAACTTTTGTAATGGCTTTCTGTGCAAACCTGCCGGTTGCTCTTGCTCCTGGTCTTGGTCTTAATGCATTCTTCACTTACACAGTTGTACTTGGTATGGGATGTACTTACCAGCTTGCTCTTACAGCAGTTCTTCTGGAAGGTATTCTTTTTATCATACTTTCTCTCTGTGGTGTTCGTGAAGCAATTATTAAGTCTATTCCTGAAGGACTTAAGAAAGCCGTTGCTGTAGGTATTGGACTTTTTATTGCAATCATTGGTCTTGCAAATGCTGGAATCGTTTCAACTGAAACAGGTACACTTATCGGTTATGTAAACTTTACAATGGCTAATAAAACTGCAATCGTTGCTGTAATTGGTCTTATTCTTACAATTGTTTTGTATACACTTAAGGTTCCAGGTGCAATTCTTATTGGTATTATTGTTACAACAATCGTTGGTATTCCATTTGGTGTAACAACTATTCCAGAAAACTTTAGACCTTTATCAGCTCCTTCTGCTCCTACTGTTTTTGCATTTGATTTCAAAGGAATTTTCTGTACAACTGCTGGTAAGTTCTCATTCGCTGTAATTGGACAGTTCTTTGTAATCTTCTTTACTTTCCTCTTTACAGACCTTTTTGATACAATCGGAACACTCCTGGGTGTAGCAGAGCAGGGTAATCTAAAAGATTCAAATGGTGAAGTACAGAATGTAAAAGGTGCTTTGATGGCAGATGCTGTTGGTACTGCTGTTGGAGCTTGTCTTGGTACTTCTACTGTAACATCTTTCGTAGAATCTTCTTCAGGTGTTGCAGCTGGTGCACGTACAGGACTTGCTTCTGTAACAACTGGTATTCTCTTCCTTCTTGCACTTTTCCTCAGTCCACTTTTTTTCCTTATTCCATCTGCAGCTACAGCTCCTGCATTGATCTTTGTAGGCTATCTCATGATGAAATCTGTTGTAGAAATTAAGTTTGACGATCCAACAGAAGGTATTCCGGCATTCATTACAATTATGACAATGCCATTCTCTTACTCAATTGCTAAGGGTATTCAGTGGGGTATCATTTCTTACGTTATCGCTAAATGCGCAGGAAAGAAATTTAAGGAAATCCCTGTTGTTACATGGATTCTCGCTGTAATCTTCCTGGCTGATATTATTTTTGAGGCTTGTAAATGAGTAAGGCCGCTGGCGGCCGGTGATTAATCGGAAAGCGTTAAGAAAATTGCGAAAGCAATTTTTAGCTTGTCCATTAAAAAAAATCGAAGAATCGTTAAAATAAAAAATCCGGTGGTTGAGCTTGTAGAAACTACCGGATTTTTTATGTATAGTCGGCAAGCACAGCTTGCCTCTGAGCCATTTTTTCGATAATCCTAAAACGACCCTTTCGGCTCGTTTTTTAACGGATTTTCGATTTTAGGCTTTATTGAACAAAGCCTTTTCCGCATCATCCACATTAAACTGATAACTCTTTGAAAGGCTTCCTGCAATCAATTTTACTTTTGCAGTTCCATCATCATTGAGAATAATCTTACATTCAGTATCTTTATCTGCGAAGGTTCTGAACATGTCCGCAAGGCTTTTGCGGTCAATTTCAATTGCCATAAGATCATTTGCAAACATATTTTTTCTAAATGATTTTGCGAATGTAGGAGCTACAACAGTATTAATTCCATTAACTTCTAAAGCCCATGGTGCTTTTTCACTTTCCGAACCACACCCAAAATTTTCTCTGGTAATAATTACTTTAGTTCCAGCAATGTCACTCTTAGGGTTAAATCCATCAATTTTAAGATTTTCAAAAAGATGTGAAGTAAGTTCCTGTTTTGGAAGTTCTGCAAGATAATTTGCAGCAATGATTTCGTCAGTGTTGATATCTGACCTATCAAGGAAAAGAACAGGACCAGCAAATGTCTTCATTTTAGTTATTCTCCAGTTTTTTCAGCCCGAATCAGGCTTTATAATAAGTGTAAATATACACTATTAATAAATATAACATTAAAATCTTCAAAAAGATAGTACTTTTCACGAGAAATATAAATTTATAAAATTTACATTTAGAATATTGTAAATTCTCCAGGGCTTCCGCATTATAAACGCTTTTTCGTAATGTTGGCGCGAAGGAGCGGAGCGTGGTTCAAAAACACTCTTTTTGTGGCTGCTGCGAAGCGGCAGTTCAATAGTTTCTATACCACAAAAAGCGTGTAGCGCATTATTGCGCGGTTTTGAATCACGCAACCGTGACTGGGAGCCAAAAATTCGGGATTTTTGTTTATAATACTGAACCCCTGGTAAATTCTTAATTAAATGTTTTGTATGTTTTGATTTTGTGATATAATTATTTATATATATTAACATAGAAAGGGGATTTTATGAAAAAGGTTTTACTTCTTTTTGTATCTACAATGTTATCTTTTGCTCTTATCAGCTGTGGCGGAGAAAAAAAGAATGTAGTAAAAATCGGTGTTTATGAACCAGCATCTGGAGACAATGGTGCAGGTGGTAAACAGGAAACTCTTGGAATTCAGTATGCAAATACTGTTACACCAACTGTTGAAATTGGTGGAAAAGAGTATATAGTACAGCTCGAAATCGTTGATAATGAATCTTCAAACGATAAGGCTGTAACAGCTGCTTCAGAACTTGTAAGCAAGGGTGTTTCTGTAGTACTTGGATCTTACGGTTCAGGTGTTTCTATTGCAGCTTCTGATACTTTTGCTGCTGCTGATGTTCCAGCTATCGGTGTAACATGTACAAACCCTCAGGTAACTCTTGGAAACAATCACTATTTCCGTATCTGCTTCCTCGATCCATTCCAGGGGTCAGTTCATGCAAATCTTGCAAAAGATAAATTTGGTGCTAAAAAAGCTTATGCTCTTGCAAAACTTGGTGATGATTATTCTGTAGGTCTTTGTAACTACTTTATTGAAGGTTGTAAAAAACTTGGAATCGAAGTAATTTTCGAGACTTTCCCAGATGGAACTTCTGACTTTGCTGCTTATGTAGCAAATGCAAAGAATAATAAAGCTGATGTAATCTTCTCACCAGTTTCTATCGAGGCTGCAGCCCTTATTATTGAGCAGGCAAATACACAGGGACTTAAGATTCCTCTTCTCGCTGGTGATACATGGGACTCTAACGTTGTCCTCGCAGCAGCTAAAGGAACAAATGTTGATGTTTATGTAACAACCTTCTTCGTAGAAGGAAGTAACGCTTCTAACATTGTAGACTTCGTAGATGGCTTCAGAAACTATCTGAATACAAACTCTACTGCTAAGACAAATAACGGTGGTGATGATGAAATCGCTGCTGTTTCTGCAATGGGCTTTGATGCTTACTATACCGCTCTTGAAGCTCTCAAGGCTGCAGGCAGCACAAAATCAATTGATGTTATGAAGGCTCTTCCATCTGTAAAGTATGAAGGTGTTTCTGGTTCTATCGCATTTGACAAGAATGGTGATGCAGAACGCGATGTTGCTTATATTAAAAAAGTAAACAACTCAACAGGAAAGTGGGACTTCATTGCTATTCAGAAAGTAAATTAATCTAAAATAATACAGAAGTCACTGTTATGCTGAACTTGTTTCAGCATAACAGCGATTCTTCTAATTTATCAGGAAACGTAGATGAACTTTTTCCAGACTAACTTACCTTATATTTTAGCAGGTATTTCAACTGGCGGTCAGTACGCACTTATTGCTATAGGTTACACCATGGTCTATGGCATTTTAAGACTTATAAACTTTGCCCATGGTGATGTTTTTATGGCAGCCGGTCTTATTATGATTTATTCATATACTGTTATGCCACTTTGGGTTTCAATCCCATTAACAATTATTCTTACAGTTTTAATCGGCTTTTCTATCGAAAGAATTGCTTATAAGCCATTAAGAACCGCACCTAGAATGTCTATTATGATTTCTGCAATCGGAATGTCTTATATGATTCAGAATCTTGCTTTGTATATTACTGGAGGCCTTTTAAAGACTTATCCTAAAATTCCTTGGATCAGTGACTCCATTACAATATTCGGAGCAATCACAAAACGTGTCACTGTGATTACTCCTTTCCTTACTATCTTTCTCGTAGTAGGCCTTGTTCTTCTGATAAAATATACTAGAATCGGAATGGCAATGCGTGCAGTTTCACGCGACTTTGAAACTGCCCAGCTTATGGGAATCAAAATTGATTCTGTAATTTCTATGACCTTTATTATAGGTTCCTTCCTTGCTGCAATGGGCTCAATTCTTTTCTTTTCAAATTATCCTGGAGTTACTCCTACAGTTGGAGGTATGCCGGGACTCAAAGCCTTTGTTGCAGCTGTGTTCGGAGGAATCGGTTCTATTCCAGGCGCTGTAATTGGTGCCTTTTTGATTGGTATCTGTGAGAACATTATCAAAGGTCTTGGCTGGACAACCTTCAGCGATGCCTTTACCTTTGTTCTTTTGATTTGTGTATTGATGTTCATGCCGACCGGACTTTTCGGCGAAAAACAGACCGATAAGGTTTAATCTTTTACTGAGGTTTTTGCTATGGAAAATACAAATAAAAAAAGAGATTTATTTATCGGTTTTGGTCTTCTAGCCATTTTATTTATTGTGCTTGTAATTCTTGAAAACACAATCCGTCCTACATCAATACTTTTTACAGTTTTAAAGAAGGGTGCAATTTATGCTTTAGTTGCTGTAAGTATGAATCTTTTAAACGGCTTTACAGGACTCTTTAGTCTTGGTCAGGCAGGCTTTATGCTGCTTGGTGCTTATACTTATGCAATCTTTACAATTCCTGTAGAAGCGAGGGCACAAGTATATCAGTATTTTGATGGCGGAGCAATTCATTTTACCCTGCCTGTAGTTATTGCAATGATTCTTGCAGGCCTTGTTGCTGCCTTCTTTGCCTATCTGATTGGTCTTCCAGTACTGCATCTTAAATCAGATTATCTAGCAATTGCAACTCTTGGTTTTGCTGAAATTCTTCGCGCCATCTTCCAGTGGGACAAGCTTGGTGTAATTACAAACGGTTCAAATCTTTTGAGAAAGTATCCTGTTTTCAAAACTACAACCTTCTATTTTGCAGTAAGTGGTTTATGTATTGCACTGATTGTTCTACTTATCAATTCTACTTATGGTCGTGCCTTTAAGGCTATCCGTGATGATGAAGTTGCAGCTGAGGCTATGGGAATAAATCTTGCTCACCACAAAAAACTTGCATTTACAATTTCATCTTTTTTTGCTGGAATTTCAGGGGCTCTTCTTGCCATGTTCCAGACTACAATTCAGGCAAGTCAGTTTAAATCAGCAATGACTTATGAAATTCTTCTGATTGTTGTAATAGGTGGAATCGGTTCTGTAACCGGAAGCTGTATTTCTTCCTTTCTCTTTATTGCCTGTTCAGAATGGTGGCTGCGCTTCCTTGATAACTCAAACCTGAACTTTACTTCAATTCAGATTTTACGTCCTGGCTTCAGAAAAGTTGTATTTTCTGTTGTTATTATGGCAATTGTTCTTTTCTATCAGAAGGGAATTATGGGTGATAAGGAATTCTCGATAAAGGGAATTGCGGGCTTCTTTAAGAAATTAAAGAAAAAGTGTCATCCCGAACTTGTTTCGGGATCCAAATCAGATAAAAAATAGATGCTGTAACAAGTTCAGCATGACATATCAGGAAATTCTATGAACATTTTGAAAATGGAAAATATAACAATGCAGTTCGGTGGTGTTGTTGCCGTTGACAATCTTTCTCTTGAAGTAAATGAAGGAGAAATTGTTTCTCTTATCGGCCCAAACGGAGCAGGTAAGACAACTGCATTTAATGTTGTAACCGGGGTTTATGCACCTACAAATGGGGCTGTCTGGTTCAATGGAAATAAAATTGTAGAAAATCATCCACGCAGAAAAATGAAGAAACTCTATGCGGGAAAAGATAAAACTGAATTCAAGGGACATCTTGAGCCGACTCCAGATAAAATCACAAAGCTTGGAATTGCAAGAACCTTCCAGAATATCCGACTCTGGAAGAGCCAGACAGTTTTTGATAACGTTCTGATTGCAAAGCATCTTCGCCGTACTTCAAATGTTTTTTCTGCAACCTTCCGCCTCAACTGGAAGGAAGAAAAAAAGCAGCGCGAAGAAACTGAAGAGCTGTTGAAGATCCTTGGACTTTATGATGTAAAGGATGAGCTTTGTACTTCGCTTCCTTATGGACTTCAGCGCCGTCTTGAAATTGCCCGTGCCCTGGCTACAAATCCAAAACTGTTACTTCTTGATGAACCTGCAGCCGGAATGAATCCTCAGGAAACTGCAGAGCTCACAGACTTTATACGCCGCATCCGTACAGACTTTCATCTTTCAGTTTTCATGATTGAACATCATATGGATCTTGTTATGGATATTTCAGACAGAATCTATGTATTAAACTTTGGGGCCCTTATTGCACAAGGAAGTCCGGATGAAATCCAGAATAATCCGGATGTAATTGCAGCTTATCTTGGTGAGGCAGAAGAAGACACAGATTTTTCTGATAAACCTTATGCTGTAGAAGAGGAGGCCGAATAATGCTCAAAATTAAAGATTTACATGTATCTTACGGCGGAATCAAGGCTTTACGTGGAATTAATATCGAAGTTCCTGATGGAAAAATTGTTACTCTAATTGGTGCAAATGGAGCTGGAAAATCAACCTTGCTTCGTACAATCAGCGGGCTTGTAAAAGCAGAAAGCGGTTCTATTCTTCTAGATGATGAAGAGCTTATTGGTAAGCAGATTAATAAAATCTGTGAGAGTGGAATTGCCCTCAGTCCTGAAGGCCGCCGTGTATTTGCTGACCTTACCGTAATGGAAAATCTTAGAATAGGTGCATACCTGCGTAACGATAAAAAAGAAATTGAAAAGGACCTTGAATGGGTTTTCAATCTTTTCCCACGCCTTAAGGAACGCTCCTGGCAGTATGCCGGTACACTTAGTGGTGGAGAGCAGCAGATGCTGGCTGTAGGCCGTGCTCTTATGAGCCGTCCGAAAATCCTTATGCTGGATGAACCTTCTCTTGGTCTTGCGCCACTTATCGTACAGCAGATTTTCAATATTATCCGTGAGATTAATAACGCAGGTGTAACAGTGCTTCTGATTGAACAGAATGCTAATATGGCTCTTAAAACTGCCGACATCGCCTATGTAATCGAAACCGGCGAAATAGTTCTCAGCGGCTCAGGAACTCATGTACTTGAAAATCCAACAGTCCGCGAAGCCTATCTGGGAAAGAAAAAATATGAGTAAGGGCGCTGGCGCCCGGTGATAAATAGCAAAGCGTTAAGAAAAATGCGAAAGCATTTTTTAGCTTTACCACCTAGAGATTTATACAATATTACTGTAAATTTCTTACAGTAATATTGATTCTTTCATGTTATACTAAAGAATAGGAGGCTTCAAATTATGTTTTACGAAGCAAAAAATTCTTTAGTATTCAAAAAAGGTAACGAAACCTTAATGATTGAACCATGGGGAAAAGATTCTTTCCGTGTACGTTCAACCCTCGAATCTGCATTTATTGATCGTGATGTAGCACTTACAGAAAAAATCAATCGTGGAAGTGCAAAAATCAGTATAACAGAAAATTCTGCTTTTATAAAAAATGGAATGCTTGAGGCACGCCTGAATTACAACGGTGTAATTTCTTTTTATAAAAATGATAAATTGATTCTGCAGGAATACTATCGCCAGTACGATCCGACTGCAACAAAAGAAAGCTGCTGTACAAAAATTATCAGCCGACAGTTCCAGGGAATTATTGGCGGAGACTACTCACTAACAGTCCGCTTTAATCCTAATGATGATGAAAAACTTTTTGGTATGGGTCAATATCCTACACCTTATCTTGATATGAAAGGCTGTACACTTGAGCTTGCCCAGAGAAACAGCCAGGTTTCTATTCCTTTTGCTTTATCAAATCTTGGTTACGGCTTCCTCTGGAATAATCCTGCTGTAGGTAAGGTAACCTTTGGAAAAAACATTACAGAATGGCATGCAGAAAGTACAAAGGAAATGGATTACTGGATTACAGCCGGTGATACTCCTTCAGAAATCATTGAAAAATATACTGCTGCTGTTGGTCGTGCTCCGGCCCTTACTGAAGATTACCTTGGCTTCTGGCAGTGTAAGCTCCGCTACAGAACACAGGAAGAAATCTTAACTGTTGCACGCCGCTACAAGGAAATGGGTATTCATCTTGATGTAATTGTAATTGACTTCTTCCACTGGCCACGTCAGGGAGACTGGTTCTTTGATAAAGAATACTGGCCTGATCCAAAGGCAATGTGTGACGAGCTTCACGCTATGGGAACTAAAGTTATGGTAAGCGTCTGGCCTAACGTAGATAAAAAATCAACACACTTTGCAGAAATGCAGGAGAAGGGCTACCTGATTCGTTCAGACCGTGGCTCTAACCAGAGCTTTGACTGGCAGGGAGACTGTCTCGCAATAGATGCTACAAATCCGGAAGCCCGCGAGTATCTATGGAACATCTGTAAAAAGAACTATGCTGATTACGGAATCGACATGTTCTGGCTGGATAACTCTGAACCTGACCTTAATGTTTATGATTTTGGCAACTACAGATATCAGGCAGGTCCTGGACTTCAGGTTGCAAATATTTACCCTCAGATGTACAGCCGGGCTTTTTTCGAAGGTCAGAAGGCAATGGGCCAGAAGAGCATTGTAAACCTTGAGCGCTGTGCCTGGGTTGGAAGCCAGAAGTACAATCAAATTATCTGGAATGGTGACGTTCAGTCTACCTGGGAATGCTTCAGAACTTCTGTATGTGAAGGCCTGAACATGGGAATTGCAGGAATTCCATGGTGGACAACTGATATCGGCGGCTTTATGTATGGAGATGTCCGCACAGAAGAGTTTAAGGAACTTCTTATCCGCTGGTTTGAATGGGCTGTATTTACCCCGATTTTGCGACTCCACGGCGACCGTGATCCTCACGATATTCCGCTTCTCGACAAAGACCCACAGCGTGGTTATGGTGGAGGACACCTCTTTACTGGCCGTGACAATGAAATCTGGAGCTACGGCGAAGGCCCTCAGAAAATTATGGAAGCACAGATTAAGCTGCGTGAAAAAATAAAGCCTTATGTAACAAAGGTTATGAAAGAGGCTAGTGAAAACGGAAGCCCAGCCCTGCGTACAATGTTTTATGAGTTCCCTAACGACGAAAAGTGCTGGAACCTCAAAGACCAGTACATGTTTGGACCAGACTACCTTGTAGCACCTGTAATGACCCCACAGACTTTCAAACGCGATGTATACCTGCCGGCTGGTAAATGGGAAAATATCCACGATGGAAAAGTATATGAAGGCGGCCAGACAATTACTGTTGATGCACCTCTTGAGGCTATTCCTGTTTTTGTAAGAAAATAGTAAAATGAAGTCATCCCGAATCTTCGCAGCATAGCTGCTCGGAGACTCGCTAAAGGGGCTGTCCAAAAAGTATCGTCATGCTGAACTTGTTTCATGGTTCAGCATGACAATTAGGGATGACATGAAGTTATGAAAAAAGATAATCGTGAAAGCATAATTGTAAGAACCAGCATTATAGGAATTGCTGCAAATATTTTTCTTTCAATATTTAAGGCTGTCGTAGGCTTTATTACAAACTCTATCGCTATCATTATGGACTCTGTAAACAACCTTAGTGATGTGCTATCTTCAGTAATAACAATTGTAGGTACAAAGCTTGCCAGCAGACCTGCTGATAAAAAACATCCTTTTGGACATGGTCGGGCAGAGTACCTTACAGCCCTTGTAATTGCAGTAATCATTTTATATGCAGGTTTTACGGCTTGTATTGAGTCTGTAAAAAAAATTATACACCCGGTTACTCCAGATTATAATACATCCTCCCTCATCATTATTTGTGTTGCTGTTCTTGTAAAGATTTTTCTTGGTCTTTATGTAAAATCTAGTGGAAAAAAAGTCAATTCAGATTCCCTTATTGCCAGTGGTCAGGACGCTTTAATGGATTCAATTATCTCTGCCTCTACAATTCTTGCCGCTGCAGTTTTTCTTATCTGGCATATTTCTTTAGAAGCCTGGCTTGGTGTTTTAATTTCCTTTGCGATCGTAAAGGCAGGTATTGAAGTACTGCGTGAAACTATAAGCAAGATTCTCGGTGAACGTATTGATTCTCATCTCTCAAAAGAAATAAAAAAAACAATTGTTTCCTGTGACAAAGAAATACTTGGAGCTTATGATTTAGTATTGAACAATTACGGCCCTGACATACACGTTGGTTCTGCTCATATTGAAGTTCCTGACACCTGGTCTGCAGATAAGATTGATTCAATGTCACGTAAAATTTCTAACGAAGTGTATGTAAAACACGGAGTTGCAATGAGCGCAATCGGAATCTATTCCGTAAATACAAAGGAAAACTCAGCTGCTCAGATCCGCGACCGTGTAAGCAAAATTGTCATGGAGCACAAAGAGATTTTACAGATGCATGGCTTTTTTGTAGACGAAAAAACAAAACAGATGCGTTTTGATATTATAGTTTCTTTTGATTCTTTGAGTATGAAAGAAATGTTCAATCACGTAGTTCAGGACGTCCGCGACGCCTTCCCAGATTACGACGTCCAGGTTCAGTTTGATGTTGATATATCCGATTAAAATTTTATTTGTCATGCTGAACTTGTTTCAGCATCTATAATCGAACCCCCGAATCAAGTTCGGGGTGACTGTTTTTTATGACACAACATTAATCGGCTTACCCGCTAGCCAGGCTCTCAGATTTTCTTCCGCAATTCCCTGAAGTCTTTTTCGGGTTTCACGTGGTGCCCAGGCAATATGTGGTGTAATAATACAATTTTTTGCATTAAGAAGAGGACAATCTTTAGCCATCGGTTCCTGAAGTAAAACATCAGCAGCATAACCTGCAATACCATCAGCATTAAGATAATCAGCTAAATCCTGCTCAACAACAAAACCACCGCGAGCTGTATTTATAAGGTATGATGATTTTTTCATTAACAAAAGACTTTCGCGGTTTATAATATTTTTTGTCTCTTCTGTAAGAGGAGCGTGAAGTGTTAAAAAATCTGAACGCTTTAATAAATCTTCAAAACTTACAGCTTCGGGCATTCCTTCTTTTGGTGTTCTAGTACAGCAGATTACCTTCATTCCAAAAGCCTTTGCAATTTCAGAAACTCTTTTTCCAATATTTCCATATCCAAAAATACCAAGAGTTTTTCCATTAAGCTCAGAAAGACTTCCATTCCAGAAGCAAAAATCACAACATTTTACCCAGTCGCCAGCCATTACAGAAGCTGAATGCTGAGCTACCTGATTTGTAAAATATAGAATGAATGAAAAAACATGCTGTGCAACAGAATCAGAAGAGTAGACCGGAATATTAGTAACAGTTACTCCATGAGTTCTTGCTGCTTCTAAATCAATTACATTATATCCTGTTGCAAGTACTCCGATATATTTAAGATTTGGGCATGCATCAAATATTTCTTTTGTAATCTGGATTTTGTTTAAAAAAATAGCATCAGAATCTCCGATGCGTTCAATTACTTCATTCTGAGCAGTACGCTCATATACTTTATAGTCGACAATTCCATCAAGAAATGTCCAGGGAAGGTCACCCGGATTAACCGCATGACCATCCAGAATAGTAAGCTTAATCATAATAATTAACCAATAACATCTACACCGCAACCAGAAATCGCAGTATTAATAGCAGCTTCAGCTCCTGCATCATCATAATCTACAAGAACCTGAGATTTTTCGCAGCTTGCAATGCAATTAGTAACTCCTGCTACTGCAGAAACTGCAGCTTGTACTTTACCTGCTGTTCCATCATCAAACATACCAACTACATAAATCTTCTTCTGCATATGAAAACCCCATAAAATGTGTTTTACACTCTCTTATTTTTCAATAATTAGAATATAAAGAAAATATTTTGTTTTATCAATATAAAGTGAAAAAACATTGAGTAAAATTCTAGAATTATAGATTTTTATTCAATTTTTTCACTTTACCAGAATCTTTTGAATACCATAAGAATAAGGAGCTACAGAATATGGTTCAAAAAATACATAAATTTTACTGCCATCTACTGTAAATATTTCAAAATTTCCCGCCTGAGGAAAAGCTCCAGTATTAATCATTTCACGCATTGAATCTTTTTCTTTAGGTGGCATTCCGGTTTTATCATCTTCTATCAGTTTTTTGTATAACTTTGTTCTTACTGTTGATGAAATATCATTATAAGACATTCCGGAAGCCTCCCGTATATCAATAAATTTAGAAGCAGATGTGTCGTAATTTAATGCAGTGAGACTTGTATTTCCGTGTGCTCCTCCATTAAATATATAGGTATTTATAAGAATGCTTATGATATTTCTGTTTCCACTAACTTCAAAAGTCACAAGATATTCAAAAGGAGGAAGCTTTGATGCACCACGATTATTCAAGGCAGCAATATCATTCCATTCAGATTTTGAATATGATTTGAAACTTTTCCAGTTATTGATTATAGAGTTTTCAATACGTTTATTTAATTCAGGTTCATTTTTAAATTGAGGATAGAGGATTTTTGTATCAAGATAGTTTAATTTTTCTTCAACCGTGATTATTTCATACTTTTTATTAAATCTCTGGTTTGAAGATTTATTCCCTGAAAGAGTGGCACAAGATACAAGTGTAAAACAAAATCCTATCATTAATATGTAAATAAGTTTTGTCATGCTTTTACTCCATTTAATAATAATTCACTTAATAAATCAAGCTGGTCTGGTCCTTTAGATTTTTCATTCATCGCAAGAAGATTTTCACTTAGCGTTAATTTTTGAGCTGTGCTAAAAAATGAATGCATAAGTGTAAAATATAGATTTTCAGTTTTATCGATATATTTTTTATTTATCGAATTATCTTTAAGTCCCAGTTTTATTGCATCTGCAACAATCATCTGAACTTTTCCAATAACATTTTCATACTCTATCATTCTTTCCTGTTTTATACCTGAGTTTACAGCATAAGAATCAAAAAAATATATAAATCTTAAAAACTCTGGTTGACTCATATATAGTTTTTTGAAAAGACTAAAAATAATTGAAAGCCTGAAAAGCCCATTTTCATTTGTATATTCGTCATTATTTATTGAAGGATATATTTCAGATATCTGTTCTTCCCATGCCCAGATAGCGGTACGTATTGCAATTTCATCTTTTGTTGAAAAATACCGGTAAAGAGATGCAACTCCAATTTCAGCTTTTTTTGCAATATCAGTCATGGCAACTGGTTCTATTCCAGCTGATGAAAAAAGCTTAAAAGCAGCAGCAAGAATTCTATCAATTCTGGCATTTTTTTGTTCATCACGTTCCTCTGCAAGTTTTTCTAAAGCTGTCATAATAAATCTCTCCCGCTAATAGTACCTGCAGCAATTTTTACTGCCTTATAAGCTCCATCATAGGTTTCTATTTTCTTTTGTGCCATTATATTATTACACATTCCTTCAATAAGACCCGGCTGTTCGATCAGCATCTTTACCATTGCACATGCATACTCAGGATTTTCACATTCATGAGTTCCGTCTCCTAGTTCAGCAGAATGAATAGCGCCCAACATTTCGTGTCCGCCAATTCTTCTGATAAATAATTTTGGAACAGGGTAGAAGGAACTGTTTGCACAATCTGCTTCGAAATTAATTACAAGTTCATGATCAATATAGTGTCCTATCCAGATAAGATTTCCATCTTCCATTTGGTTTAGAATTTTTCCATCTTCAAAACCTTTGAGCATTCTATATCCCCAGTATGTGTGGAGTAAGAACTTCATTATCAGTTAAAGTAAGATGATATTGTATATCTGTATATGTTTTCATTTTTCCCACCTGAAAATGAAAGATTAAAACTGCTGTGATAGTAACACTATCAAACTGATATAATCATAACACAGGATAGGGAATTGTCAAATATTTTTTTATTGATTTGTTTTACCAAGCTGACCGCAGGCTCCGCCAATTGTTCTACCTCGGCGGGTTCTTAGTGTTACATTAAGGCCTGCTTTTTCAAGCTTTTCTACAAATCTGTTTACTTCATTTTTCGAAGGTTCTTCAAATGGAAGACTTGAAACTGGATTCCATGGGATAAGATTTATATTTACATCAATACCACGTGCAAATTCAATCATATTAGAAGCACTTGCATCATCCGTATTTTTTTCATGCATAAGAGCAGCTTCCAGAGTAACTCTTTTTCCTGATTTTTCTGCATAATATGAAACAGCTTTTCGCAATTCCTGTAAGTTATTTTCAGAAACTCGGGCAACAGGCATCAGTTCTTTACGTAAATCTTCATTAGCTGTAGTTAATGAAACCGCAAGACGGATTGAAGGTCCATTATCTGCAAGATCATATATTCCTTTCACTATTCCACAGGTAGATAAAGTAATACGTTTTGCAGAAAGTGCGCGACCATCTTTATGGCAGAGAATCTCAATTGCTCGTCTTATTGCAGAAAGATTCTGCATAGGTTCTCCCATACCCATAAAAACAATGTTATCCAATTTTCCGGCAATACTTTCAAGGTAAAAAAATTCTTCTACAATTTCCCCAGCTGTAAGATTTCTGGAAAGTCCAAGAGTTCCGGTCTGGCAGAAGGCACATTTCATTGCGCAACCGGCCTGGCAGGAAACACAGGCAGTTTTTCTTCCTTCACGATCTGTAAGTAAAACTGTTTCTACAGCATTTCCATCATGTAAAGAAATTTGTAATTTTATTGTTCCGTCAGGATCTTTTAAAACATTACTTACAGTAGAGGAGCGGAGTAGTGCTTTTTCTTTTAGACTTGAACGTAATTCAACACTAAGATTAGTCATAGCATCAAAGTCTGTAACGCCGCTTCCAATCCATTTAAAAATCTGAGTTCCCCGAAATTTCTGAGGCAGCTCAAGCTGCTCACAAATTTCAGAGGGGAGAAGTCCAGTTAAAACAATCTGATTCATAGGAGAGAATGTTATTAGTTTCTCTGAAGTTTATCAAGTGCATTTCGAACAGCAACATTTCTGCTGTCCATCTTCATATAATCATTAAGCACTTTTACAGCATCCTGTTTACGGTTCATACAAACATAACATTCAGCAAGATCTACATAAAGACGACCATTTCTAGGATCATTTTTTATAAGATTTTCGAAACGCTTTGCTGCTTCTTCGTTATTACCTTCACCTTTGCAGATAAGTGCAAGTCCAATTGCAGCATAGATATCAAAGTCAATTTCGAGAGCTTTATTATAATATGATTTAGCTTCTTCATAGTTACTGGTTGTACGGTAAGCATCGCCTGCACGTGTAAGAATAACCTTGTTTTTTGGATCAATTTCAAGAATTTTATTCCAGTAGAATATTGATTTAAACTGCTGGTTCATTCCACGATAGCAGTCAGCTAGACCAAAAAGGGCATAGAAGTTTGCAGGTTCTCTTTCAAGAGCCATTTCAAAATATTTTGTTCCTTCTTCAAATGTTTTAAGTTTTCTGTGACAGTTTCCAATAGCTGTAAGAACACGAATATCAACTGTATCTTTAGTATTTAATTCAAAAATACGAGTCCAGTAGTAAAGAGCCTCTTTATATTCCTTAAAGTCGTAGTTTAAATGACCAAGTCCGATAAGAGCGTAAGCATTATCCTTTTCCATTTCGAGAACTTTAAGATACAAATCTTTTGATTTTCTATAATCATGAATCTTACGGTAAGCATCTGCAACACGTGTAATAACTGTAATATTTTTATCATCGTGTACAAGATACTGCTGCCAGATATCAATTGCCTTTGCATATTGATTTAAGGCTTTATAACAATCTGCAAGACCAAAAAGAGCGTAATTATTTGCAGGGTAGAATTCAAGACATTTCTTATAATAAGAAATTGCATCATTAAAATGATTTAATTTTCTTTCTGTATCTCCAAGACCAACCAATGCATAGTTGTTATTCTCTTCAATTTCAAGAATTTCATTAAAGGCTTTTTTTGCTCCTTGAATATCATTTTCTTTAATAAGCTGATAACCCTTTTTTGATAAATCTGAAATTTTATTTGTTATTTCATCAGGCTTATTTTCAGCACTTGTATCAGGCATAAATGATTCAGGCATCATTATGTCTTCGCTCTGATTGAATTTCTCCATTTTATACTCCATCTTTTTTTTATTAATCTTTTAGTAATGATGAAATGACTTTGGCCAGACTTTCATAAATTGGCTCGGCATCCCGCTTGTTATGTGCAAGATAGTATGCCTTCAAAGCTTTTAAGCCTTCATTTTTGTTCATGTAATAATCGCCCACTCGGGTTAGCCCGTCAGAATAACCTGTAGTTATATAGATTCTCCTGGCATCTTCGATATTACCATTATTGAACATGATGTTAGCTTTTCTATTTAGAACAACTTTCTGCTCAGAATTAAGACCAGCTACCGGATTGTCGGTTACCTTTATAAAACCATCCGGTATTTTTTGTTCTTGAACTGCGTCAGTAAATTTTTTTTCTAAACTTTTTCTATCATTCATAGTTTTAATAAATCAATGTATTATTATAACATAGAAATTTGATATGTCAAAGTAAATAAATTTAAGGAAAATCTCTTATTTTAGCCTGATAATAGGCTTTTAGCGAAGCTTGTCTTGATCATTCGAATTTCACTGTTCGTATTTGTAAAAATCAACTATCGATCTACCATAAATTCTCTGGTCAATTCTTTTTAAACGACCAATATTATCCGGCATAAAGTGCTCAGCAGGGCGGTGCACCAGAATTGTTCCTGTCTGATTGAGCATATTATTTTTGTCGCATTGAAGCACCAGATCTTCATGAAATTTATAAGGGAAGGGTGGATCAAAAAAAATAAAATCAAAAGAACGCTTACATCTTTTTATATAATATTCAACCGGCATAAAATGACATTTGATTTTTACACCACAATCTTTTTCTGTAACAGAAACGTTTTCAAGTACTGTAGAAACTTTTATTTTGTCTTTTTCACAAAGTTCTACATCTTTTGAACCACGGGAAACAGCTTCAATTGCAATTGTTCCTGAACCAGAAAATAAATCTAACCAGGATTTATCAGCAAGGTCTCCAATTATTGAAAAAACTGATTCTCTCATTCTATCCATTGCGGGTCTGATAATTCCATCAGGACATTTAATAATTCGACCTTTTAATTTTCCACCTGTGATTCTCATGTTGTACCTATCTTTTATTTAATGCCCAGTATGTTTCATCATGAGCAAGATTATTATTTTTCATTGCATAATCAAAAGCAGTTTTACCTTCTGTTGAACGAAGGGTTGGAGAAGCTTGATTATCAAGTAGCATTTTTATAAGTTTTGTTGAATTGCCAAAAGAAGCTGCATACATTAAAGGTGTTTTTCCTTCATACAGAACATTTAACGGAACAGATTCATCCATAAAAATTTGAAGCATAGAAAGCTGTTGTTCTTCTGATATGTTATGTTCAGTAAGAAGGAAAATCATTGCTCTCAGAACTTCTTTATCTGAACTCTTGTATTTTTCAAAAAGTTTTTTAAGAATTTTTGAATTTTTATTATAGCAGGCAGAAAGAATAATTGCTGATGAACCGTAATTATTTCGAATTGTTGAATCAGCTCCTGCCTGAAGCAGTTCTTCAACACATTCATAACTTTCACTATATCTTACAGCGTACATAAGAGCTGTCCAGCCATCATTATCTTTAAGATTTACATTAGCATTTGAATAAAGTAATTGTCTTATTTTTTCGACATTTCCGGCCTGAGCCGCTTTCATTAATAAAGTTTTACCTGAATTATCTTTTTCATCAGGATTTGAAATTCGTTCGTATGGAGAATCAGCTGCATCAAAACTGTCTATGGTCTCAATATCATAAACCATATAATCACTCAGATATTCTTTTCGTTTTTTTACTGATTCTGCTTTTTGTTTTTCTAATTCAAGCTCCATCTGTTTTTGAAGCTTTTCCTGTTCTTTCTTTTGTTCTTCAGCAAGTTTTTCAAGTCTTTCTTTTTCAAGCTTTTCTTCTTCAAGTCTTTGAGCTTCTATTCTTTTTTGTTCTTCCAGTTCTGCTGCTTTTTCAGCTTCAAGAGCTTCTTCTGCAAGGTTTTTTTGATTTTCAAGTTTCAGTCTTTCTTTTTCAAGTTTTTCCTGTTCCTCTCGCTCTGCAGCTTCTCTTCTTTCTGCTATTGCGGCTTCAGCTTTTGCGCGTTTTTCCATTAATTCCTTTTGACGTTGTAGTGCCTTTTTATCCGCAGCTTTTGATTTTGAAGCCGAATGAAATACAGGTATTACATAATCCTCAAAATCATCTGAATCAGAATTATAAGAATCAAAAGAGTTTATGATTTTATATTCATTTGAATTATGACTAACTGAGGCCGTAAGAGGGAAAATTGAAAATGCTGAAATTAAAGTCAGAAAATGAAGTTTTCTGGAAATCATGTTATAAATTATAAAACAATAGAATAAAATCAGCAAGCATCGAAACAATATTTGAATTTATATTTATAACAGGGCTTCCGCATTATAAACGCTTATCCGTAATGTTGGCGCGAAGGAGCGGGGCGTGGTTCAAAAACACTCTTTTTGTGGCTGCTGCGAAGCGGCAGTTCAATAGTTTCTATACCACAAAAAGCGTGTAGCGCATTATTGCGCGGTTTTGAATCACGCAACCGTGACTGGGAGCCAAAAACTCGGATTATTCTTTATAATGCGGAAGCCCTGATATTTATAAGGGTCTTAATTGACTGAAAAAAGCATTTTTGATATATTAATAAGACACCCCTTGGGAATCTGAAATATGATTCTCTTTATCCATAAGGAGGAACAAGATACAAAAGGGCTTTCGCCAGCCTCATCTTGTTTACAGTCTGAAATCGTTGATGACATGATTGTATTACAGCCTCCTGAAAACTCTGTATTACAGAGACAAATTTTAAGGAGATACTTATGAAAAAGTATGAACTTATGACTATTTATCCACTCGATGATGAAAAGTCAAAGAAAGGTGCTGAAGACGTAAAAGGCACTCTCGCTAAATTCGGCGCTGAAATCGAAGAAGAAAAACCATTCGGCGACCGCGACCTTACTTACCAGATCCAAAAACAGAAGAAGGGACGATTTGTTCTTTACACTATGAAACTTAATCCTTCTAAAATCACTGAGATTGACAAGGATTTCAAAATCAATATGAACCTTTTGAAGTATCAGTTCGTTAGACTTGACGAAAAGGAATCTAAGTAGAATATTCCGCACAAAGCGGAAAGGAGCTTTTAATGACAGACTTAAATCATGTAGTTCTTATTGGCCGTCTCACACAGGATCTCGGTTCAGATGAAAGAAGCTTTGGTTATGTTGGAAACGGACAGGCAAGAGCAAATGTAAGTATTGCTGTCAATAGAAGCAAGAAAAACGGCGACCAGTGGGTTGAAGAAGTTAATTACTTCAATATTACAATCTGGGGTAAAACAGCCGAAAACTTAAAACCATATCTTACCAAGGGAAAACAGATTTGTGTTGAAGGACACTTGAAGCAGGACCGTTGGGAAAAAGATGGACAGAAGCAGAGCAGGGTAACAATTGTTGCTGATCAGGTACAGTTACTCGGCGGACGCGGAGATAACAGCCAGAGCTCAGGCTCGGCAGGGGGTGCTCCAAGATTCCAGCCGGCTAACAATTCTAATCAGGGTGGTTTCCAGGGCGGCTATTCATCTGAACCATACGGCGATACCGGTAGTGATTTCCCGGAAGATATCCCATTTTAATTGACTAATTGAGAGGTAAAATTATGTCTGAAGAAAATAAACAGGAAATGGAAGAAAAACAGACACAGGAAGCAGCAATGGTTGATGCTACTGCATCTGAAGGTCGCGAAGAAGATCGTGACGGACGCACAAAGGGAAAGACATATTTCCGCAAGAAGGTTTGTCGCTTCTGCGCTAACAAGGCAAAAATTGACTACAAGGATGCAGATGCACTCCGCCGCTATATGACAGAACGTGGTAAGATTCTTCCACGCCGCATCACAGGTACATGTGCAAAGCACCAGCGTGAAGTTGCAAGAGCAATTAAGCGCGCTCGCTCAATCTGTCTTTTGCCATACGTAGCAGATTAGGCTAGCATCGAAGAACCGAAAGTTTTGGAACAAAACTTGGTAAGCAGCTTGCTGCGTCTTAAAAGAATGGGCCGCGACAGCGGGCCATTTTAGGTTCATCGAAAGAACGCCTCAGAGGCAAGCTGTGCTTGCCGATATAACGATGAATTATTTATACTCCGAATAATTCATTATAAAATTACAGGAGCTTGAGGAAATACAAATGAAAGTAATTCTTAACGTAGATGTTAAATCACTTGGTGAAGAGGGAGACGTAAAGAACGTTGCTAACGGATATGCACGCAACTTCCTTCTTCCACGTAATCTTGCTGTACCTTACAATGAAGCTACAGTAGCTATTTTCGAAGGTCGCAAGGCTGAAATCGAAGCTCGCAAAGAGCAGAAGAGAAAAGATTCTGCAAGCCTTAAAGAAAAACTCGAGGCAGCTTCAATCGAACTCAACATGCCAGCTGCTGCAAATGGAAAACTCTATGCTGCAGTTACAGCAAACGTTGTTGCAGAAGCTCTCAACAAACTTGGTTTCGAAATCGAACGCAAGAGAATCGATATTCCTGGCAGCACAATCAAATCTGTTGGAACATTCAAAGCTACAATTAAGCTTTACGAATCACAGACTGCAGAAGTACATGTACATGTAAAGGCTCAGACTGTAGAAGGCGCTGCTCCAGCTGAAACAAAAAAGGCTGACAAGAAAGCAGAACCTGCAAAGGAAGAAGCTCCTGCAACTGAAGAAAAAGCTGAATAATGTGTAAGGCCGCTGGCGGCCGTTGTTCAATAGGAAAGCGTTAAAAAATTGCGAAAGCAATTTTTAGCTTGTCCATATTAATTGCCGGTAGTACACTGTATTTACCGGCTTTTTTATCCCCGAATCTGCTTCGGGATAATATGGGAGAAATAAAAAATGGACGCAACATTAAATGATAAAGTACCACCACACAACATTGAAGCAGAACAGGCTGTTTTAGGAGCACTGCTATTAAACTGGAGTGCAATGGCCGAAGTTGTTTCAACTCTGCGTCCAGATCGTTTTTATTCACTCTCAAATCAGGTAATTTATGAAGCAATGGTAAAGCTTTACACTAAAAGTGCAACTGGCGATACTATTTCGCTTATCAATGAACTTACAGTTGAAAATAAACTTGAACAGGCCGGAGGGGCAGCTTATATTGCTTCTCTTACAGATACAGTACCTTCTGCCGCAAATATTGATTATTATGCAAATATGGTACTTGACCGTGCCGCACGTCGAGACTTAATTCATATATCATCTGAATTAAAAGCATCCTCTTTTGATTTGCAGAAAGAAAGCGATTCTTTACTTGATGAGGCAGAACAAAAGATTTTTGCCTTAGCTGAAAAAAATGAAACAACACAGATTTATTCAGCACAGAATATCATGGTAAAGGAAATCGAACTGATTGAAGCCCGTTATAAGAGTAAGAATCAGTTTACTGGTGTTCCTACAGGTTTCGCAAAACTTGATACTTATACATCTGGTTTTCAGGATTCAGAACTTATTATTATTGGTGCCCGTCCTTCTATTGGTAAAACAGCGCTTGCACTTTCAATGATTCAAAATATTGCCTGCGAAAAACGTATTCCCTGCGGATTTTTCTCACTTGAAATGCCTTATGAATCAATCGGTATGCGTCTTTTAGCACAGGAAGCCCGTGTTCCTATGAATAAGATTCGTTCAGGTATGCTTAAAATTGATGATGTAAAAAAGATTCAGGATGCAGCAGGCCGATGGTTTGAAGCTCCATTATATACAGTAGATACTCCGAATATGAAGCTTCTTGATTTACGTGCGGTTGCACGCCGTATGGTAAAAAATCAGGGAGTAAAGATTATTTTCATAGACTATATCGGTCTTATTTCTACTGATGATCCTACGGCACCGGTTTTTGAACAGGTTTCCTTGATATCAAAATCTCTCAAGGCTCTGGCCCGTGAACTTTCAATTCCAATTGTAGCTCTCTGTCAGGTTGCGCGAGATGCAGAAGGGCAGGAACCAAACCTTGCCCAGCTTCGTGGTTCTGGTTCTATTGAACAGGATGCTGACGTTGTTATGTTCCTTCACCGAGATCGCATTAAAGACGGTGACTCAATTGCAGCACAGGATGCGAAGATTATTCTTGCAAAACAGCGTAACGGTGCCTGTGGTGATATTCCGATTATGTTCCTTCCGTCCTATTCTAAATTTGAAAACAAGGCAGATGATGCATAGTGCGCATTTGCGCACTAGATAATAATTTCCTTAAATGCAAACGGAGCGAAGCGACGTAAGGCTAATATTGGAAATCCGTTAAAAAAGGAAGCACAACAGTGCTTCCTTTTAGGATTATCGAAAAAACGCCTCAGAGGCGAGCCGGCGAGCCGACTCGTTAATATGAGCCGGCTTTTCTTTTTATATTTTATTTCGAAACTACACTTAAATCTTTCTTATCCAGGAGTCTCAATTTTCCAGCTGAATCTGTTACTACAATTCCACTGTCTGTTACAGTAATTGGTGTTCCTGATTTTACTTCGATTTCTGATTTCAATTTAAGTGCAAGATCTCCACCGAATTTTCCAAGATAGAATTTTCCTTTTTCTTCTACAACACAATAGTATTCTTTTCCATCCTGAACGAGTACAGAATCCTGTGAAATTGTATTTTCACTTTCTGCAGAAATCTCAAGAGTTTCCGGTGAAATGGTTACAAGTTTTACAGCTCCCTTCTTAGAGTTTTCTCCGGCAATTGCTATAAATCCGTCACCTTCTTTATAAATTGTTCGGTTACGAATCTGGGCAACAGGGGAGTTCTTGATAACTTCACCATCAGCTACATTAAATTTTACAAGACGTGAAAGCATATTAGCTTCATCAGAAAGAATAATACCAAACTCTGTAGTCATTAGAGCCTGCTCAGCTTCTTTCTTCTGTACTTCGGCCTGATCTTTTGCTATTTCCTTACGCTCATTCTGGGCTTCAGTTTCTTTTTTATCTGCACGGGCCTGCTGTTCTTTTGCTTCCTGTTTTGCTTCATCAGTTTTAGCCTGCTGTTCTTCCTGTTTTTCTTCCTGTTCTTCAGCTGCCTGCTGTTTCTCTTCAGCTTCTTTTTTTGCTTCTTCAGCTTCTTTCTGAGCCTGTTTATCTTCAGGATTTTCTTCGGCTACCTTCTGTTTTTCTTCTGCATTTTTCTTGACTTTCTGAGCCTCTTTCTTTGTTTCCTGTGTTTTTTTCTTTTCTTCGTCGAGTTTCTTCTGTTCAGTTACAGCTTTTTTCTGAGCTTCTTTTGCTTTTTCTGATGCTGCATCTGCTTCGCGTTCCTTGATATCTACCATGTCTTTACGACTTTCAACATTTTTATCATCATCTTCTTTCATTGATTTAACAACAGAAGAATCGCTGATTACAGAAGTATCTACAGTAGAAAGGCCACCTTCTTTTACATCATAAAGTGGAATTACGATTTCAGATTTTCCAGGCCAGTCTTTATAATTTACAGAAAGACCGCAGTTATCAGCAGTGATATTTTGAACAACTACATTTTTATATTTTGATTTATAAGTATCTATGTTTCCACGATAAACAGCATTATATACTGTTATGAAAACTGCAAGTGTATCAGCATCTTTTTCGCTGTAACCATATGCCGAAGTAAGATATGCCGAAATAATGCGACGAAGGTTTGTAATATGATCAACAGTAGCTTCTGAGCCAATGTAAAGAATATCAGCGTCAAGTTTACCGCTTTCACTTTCATCAATTGCATGAATTACATAATATTTAGAATTTTTTGCTGTTGCAGAAGATTGTGTCGGATCTTTTCCAATCTGACTTCCCATGTTACTTCCGATAGATTTAATAGATGCAACAGAATCTATTACCTTATGAGGTCCTGTATAGTTAATGAATTCGATTGTAGTATCACCAGTAGAATCAAGTTCTGATTTATTTACTTCAAGGGCAAACAGGCTTGCAGAAAGTGCAGCCGAAATAAAAAGCAGAATAAACTTCTTCATAAATAAAACCTCTAGAATTTAAAAATATAGTATAATAATTTTATCACAGGATTTTTGTTTTTTCCAATAATTTTATAATTCTAGAGAGATTATTTTCTTAAGTGTATCACGAGCGTAGGTGCGGGTAGTTGAGGAATATTCTTTACCCATAAAATTCTTTAAGATATCTTTTCCTTTTTTATTCCAGGCAGGCCGCCCCATAAAAAGACATATTGAATAAACAGCATCACAAATTGATTTTAGATATGCTGAGTCTTTGTTTCCGGCCCGATTTGCATTGTGTGCAATTGCTTCCAGAAGTTTACCATCCGGATCATATCCACAGATATTTGAAAGTAAAACCCTGCAGTTAGATTTGTTTGTGCTTTCAGCAATAATTGCTGCCGATGCATTTTGAGTTTGTTTTGTTCCTAAAAGGGCAAGCTGTAAAAGTATTGCTTCGGTTCCTGCAGAATCTTTTTCAAAAACTGATTTTTCTGTATGTATTCCAAAATCAGAAGAACCTGCATTCATTGAATAAAGCTTTGCTACCGACAATGTTTGAGAAAGCCATAACTCTTCTTCTGAATTATAATTTCCTGCTTTTAATTTTGTTATACGGTCAGGATCTTTTAGTGAATTATAAAAGCCACCTTCTGAAAAATAATTTATTTCATTTAATTCAACAGGTGCAAAAGAAGAATAATCAGACTGTATATTTTTTACTACAGTTTTTGAAGAATTTGTACTTTGTGATGTGTGATAAGCATTCATCGACCAGTTTTTATCACAGAAAACCAGATAATCATCTTTAAGATAGATTATCTGATTCACAGAATTCTTTTTGACTTTATCCGGCATAAATGCCGACCATAATTCTCTAAAATCATTATCAAATAGAAGAGTTTTATTTTTATCGGCAAGTAAAAGTCCTGTATCAGAATATGAAAGAAGAGTTAGCTCAGTACCATCAATTTCATTAATAGTTTTACTGGCCAGGACATTTCCGTTTTTTGGATCGATTTTATAAATTGTAATTTGTGTTTTAGAGAGTGAAAGAAGATAAAACTTATCATGTTCAGGACTTACTGCAAAAACAGGATTTCCATTTTTTACATTAAAAACCCATTGGCTTTTTGCAAGTCCATCTTTTAGTGAAAATAAACCGGCACTTCCATCTGTAAAGGTCAAAAGGATTCCGTCTTTGCAGCTTGCACTTGTATTTATACTTCCGGCAAAAGTTATATTTTCAAGTTTTTCACCAAAGGGAGAAATGCGAAGTCCCTTTGTTTTACCGTCTTCATCATTTATAAAAACAATGATTGAACCATCGGGCAGCTCCTGCATAGGCAGGGCTTTCTGATTTTCAGTTTCGAGTGTCCATCTTACAATTCCATTTATTCCTATACAAATTACTCTTTTTTCTCCGTAAAGAAAAAATCTTCCGTCTCGGCCTGAAAAAGGCTTTTCTGCTAATGAAAAATCTAAAACCTTTGACCAGATTTCAGTTCCGCTTGGATTAAAAAGACGAATTACGTTTTTATCAATATCATGAAAAAGTATAAAATCATCATCTATAACTGACAGACTAAGATTTTTTACACGCCCAGTTTTTTGTTCCCAAAGAAGTACTCCTGTAGATGAATAGCCCATAATATTTCTTGCGTCAGTTGCGATACAAAATCCATAAGAGGTAATAGCCGGCTGACAAAGTACAGTTCCAGGCAGTACAGAAGTCCAGCTTGTGTTATAGTTTGAAAGTGTTTCCTGACTAAATGCCTGAGAATAAAATATTAATGAGAAAAATATAACTAAAATACAAGATGTACTTTTTTTGATTTTCATTCAGAAAGCTCCAGAAGAGCAAGACTTTCGATATGGCTTGTATTAGGATAAAAATCAAGAAGATACATCTGTTTAAGAGAATATCCTGCAGAAATAAGCTGTGCACAGTCTCGCGCATGAGTTGCAGGATTGCAGGAAAGAGAAAGTATAAGTGGTATTTTAGAAGCGCAAAGCCAGTCACGAACTTCTTTTTCCATTCCGGAACGAGGAGGGTCTATCGTACAGGCATCAAACTGAGGAAGGCTAGAAGCACAGTTTTTTACAAAGTTTGCACCGGATAGTCCATAACTTATATGTTTTTTTCCTGCAAGATTCTGTTCTGCAAATACAAGAGCATCACGGTTATGTTCAACTAACACAACATTTTCATATTTTTCTGTGAGAAAAGCAGAAATCGAACCGCAGCCGGAATACATGTCTAAAATGTTTTTTCCGCCTGGCAGAAGACTGGTTATGAGACGGCATACTTTTTCAAAAACAAAAAGATTAGATTGAAAAAATCCTCTTACATCAAAAGAAAGCTTATGACCTCCGAATTCAACAGTCATTGTATTTTCAGGAGAAGCTACAGTTCCGGCAAAATAATGATTTTCTTTAATTTTTAATTTTTTGTTTTTCTTGCCGCCTCCACTAATCGAAGGAGTTTTTTGTCTCCCTTCTTCCTGTGCAATTTTCATTGAGGAAACATCTGAAGGGGTAAAACTGGTTCCAAAAAGATGTGAACGACCAGAAGGTCTGGCTTTCGGATTTTGAGCAGTTGATTTCAGATAATCGTTTATTACATTTTCTGCGCAAAGGCATTCTTCGATTGTAATAACTACGTTAGATTTTCTTTGCGAAAGCCCGCCGTCGTTTAATTGAAAACGTGAACGATAATTATAATCAGGACCACTTATAATTTCTGTTTTTTCACTTATATCAATACCATTCTGTCTGAAGATGTCGTTTAAAATACTTTTTCTCAGTTCTTTTTGATAAGACGGCTCGATATGCATCATGTTACAGCCGCCGCATTTGCCGTAATATCGGCAAGGTGCTTCTATGCGATGAGGAGAAGCTTCTATAATTTTTATGATTTCAGCATTATCATAATCTTTATTTTTTTCAGTAATTTCTATTTCAATTTTTTCGCCGGGAATTGCAAAAGGAACAAAAATATTCTTTCCATCAATTTTTCCTAAAGATTTTCCCCCAAAAACCATTTTATCTGTTATAATAGTCATAATTTAATATAAAATATACCGTGAGATACGGTCACGTCAAGGCACGCTTCGCTTAAAGCCTTGACATGCCCGTCTATCGTTTTTTTTTAGGAGTTTAAAACCGCTATGCAGATGAAAAGTTTTATGATGAAAATGGATGATGGTTACGAGCTCTGCCTTAACAGATGGCAGCCGGATTCGGATGATGAAATTAAAGGTGTAATACAACTTCATCATGGACTTGCAGAACATTCATTGCGTTACGACAGATTTGGTTCAGTTTTAGCAGATCAGGGCTATGTTCTTAATGCTTATGATATGCGTGGCCACGGACGTTCCGCAGAAAATGCAGATAAAAATGGAACTGGTGTTTTTGGTAAGCTTGCAGATAAAAAAGGTTTTGACCGAGCAGTTTTAGATTTAAAGGCTGTAACTGATAATCTTAAACAGGATTTCCCTGGAAAAAAGACAATTCTTATGGGCCATTCTTTTGGTTCGTTTGTATCACAGGGCTTTATTGAAGAATATGGTAACGAAATTGATGGATGTATTCTCTGTGGAACTGCAGGTCCTCGGAAAGCTCTGGTTGGCTTTGGCTCAATCCTTACACATATCATAACTTTCTTCCGTGGAAAAAATGCAATTGTTCCAACACTCGCAAATCTTTCTTTCTCAGGCTACAATGCAAGAATCCCAAATCCTCGTACAGAATATGACTGGCTTTCTGCTAATGAGCTTAATGTTGATATGTACAAAATGGATAACTGGTGTGGAATTCCACTCACAGCTTCTTTCTTCTGCAGCATGGTAGAAGGACTTAGTAAAATCCATAAAAACGGAAATATTAAAAAAATTCCTTCAAAGCTTCCGATTTTCTTTATTTATGGAAGTGATGATCCTGTTGGATCTTACGGCAAGACAATCAAAAAACTTTTCAATATCTATAAATCTAATGGAATTAAAAAGCTTGATATTAAAGAATATCCTGGTGATCGGCATGAAATCCTCAATGAAAACGATAAAGAGCAGGTAGAAAACGATATTATTAATTGGATTAGCCAATTATAAATATTATTTTTTCACCACCTTGACTATTAATCAAAAATCACAATAATATCAATAATTGTGTTAATTAGATATGGTACCGATGGTCACGGGCGGCCTGTAAAAAAAGCCGTTGTTTACACACAGACGGAACACCTGATATCAAACAAAAACATAGATCCTGATGCATTACAGATTATAAACAGACTTAGAGATGCAGGTTTTACAGCTTACATTGTGGGTGGTGCAGTAAGGGATTTGATAGTAGGAAATAAACCTAAAGATTTTGATATTGTAACAGATGCCACACCATCTAAGATAAAAAGAATATTTCGAAATTCTCGTATAATTGGACGCCGCTTTCGTTTAGTTCATGTTGTTTTTGGTTCAAAAATTTTTGAAGTAAGTACCTTCCGTTCAAATGCAGAAGGTTCGGTTGGAAACGATTTTGGAACAATCGAAGAAGATGTTCAGCGCCGCGATTTTACAATGAACGCACTTTATTATGATCCTCTTCAACAGCAGGTTATTGATTATGTTGGCGGTATGCGGGATATCAAAAAACATATTCTTCGTCCGGTGATTTCAATTGACAGAATTTTTGTTGAAGACCCTGTACGCATGCTTCGTGCAATTAAATATTCAGCAACAACACATGCAAAAATGCCTTACTCATTAAGACATAAAATAAGAACTTCAGCAGGACTTTTATCACAGGTTTCTCCATCAAGACTTACTGAAGAACTCTTAAAAATCATAAACAGTGTTTATGCATATGAAATAATTCAGGAAGCTTTAGATACAGATTTGTTTATTTATCTTCAGCCTTCTGCGACTGCACTTATTTATGATCGACGTGATTTTGAAGCTAAATATATGGCAAGCATAATGAAGCTTGGCGAACTTAATAAAAATGAATCTGATGCCCGAATGGGTAAAAAACTGCTTTATTTAATAAAAGACTTTGCCGCTACATTAACTGACTGGGAAAAAGAAACAAAAGATAAATATTCATATACAGAACTTTATGCTAAAACCTGGGCAGAATGTCGCAATTTCGTTCTCCCTATGAATCCCGTAAGAAAAGAACTTGAATTTGCAGTAAAGACTGCACTTGCAGAGCTTGGTGTAAAATCCCGTTCATCAGCTTCCCGTCATGCTGGCAGGCTTTGATATTTTATCAATAATGATACTTACTTCCTCAATAAGGATTCCTGTAAAGGATTCAATTTTATCTATGATATATTGCTGAAGCTTGTGAACTTTTCCGGTAAGCTGGGTACCAAAAGGGACGTCAATTGTAACTATGAGACGGTATCCTCTGCTGTCGGTTTTTATAGAAATCTTTTTGATTTTTACGTCCGGGTCGCATTCGCTTACACAGTGCATTACCATCTGGGTGAGGGCTGCTTCGGAGATTTCTATGCGGCCTTTTTTGGAGAACTCAGGCTGTACAATTGATTTTTCAATCATTTTTCCCGTTAAATTTTTTCCGGCTTTTGCAAACAGCTTGTTTTTACTGAAAAAATCATGCATTGAAGTTGAAAAGATTTGTGAGTAATTTTTTTTCACTTCAATTGAAGGAACCGGAATAACGTGTTTACCTTCTACCTGGCGTGATTTAATTGCTTTTTCAATATCTTCCTTTGATGCAATTTCTTCGATATGGATGATTTTTTGAGGCTGGGGGAGCTGAAGTCTCATGGCAATTTTCATAACCATTTTTTCAGAAGTACCCAGAAGCAGGATTTTTTTTATATGTGTTTTTCGGAGAACTCTTGCAACAGAATCTCTGTGTTCTTTATCATCAAAAAGGGCTGCACGTACTGCACCCATATAAGTTTTTTCACGTTTAGCAGAGCGGCCTGCTACAATTTTTTCATCCTGTATGAGAAGACCATCATCAATTATGGCATGAATTCCGTATTGCTCAGCAAGAAGCTTTGAGCGGAAAGATTTTCCAGTTCCACTTTCACCAACCAGAGCATAAACCTGTACATGCTTAAATAAATTTAAAATGTCTGACAGTTTCTTTCCCATATAAATCATTATAAACTAGGATTTATAATTTCACAATATTTAAGGGCCTGAATAAAGTCAGAAGAAAGACTTATTTTTATTTCAGTGGGAAGATTAAGTGGATTATCAGATGGAAAAGAAAGACTAAAAGCCTGCAGATAAAATTCTCGCATAAAGTCTTTTTGTTTCTGGCCTCCATAAGCAGTATCACCTGCTAAAGGATGCTTATGAAGGGCACTTTGTGCCCGAATCTGATGTTTACGGCCGGTTTTAATTGAATATTCTATGAGAGTAAAACTTTTATCATTATGCTTTCCATTTGCAACTGGAATGGCCTGAGTTTCAGCTTTTAATCCGTCTTCATTTTCTTCTACAGTAAAAAAGCCTTCAGAAGAAGTACTTTCTGAATCAGAAAGAAAATCCTGCCAGATTTCCTTTTCTTTTAGTTCGCCCTGAGCCAGACCATAATACTTTTTATGAATTGTATGATTTTTTATACCCTCAGAAAACCAGCGGGCTCCTTCAATACTCTTAGAAAAAACAAGCAGACCTGTTGTTCTGCGGTCTAATCTATGCAGGGGACCGGGTTTGAAAGAAAGAGATTTTTCAAGTTTGGTATTATTTGAGCAATTGCAAGACTCTTTATTTTCCAGATAAAAAAGTACATCTTTATAAATACCATCTTCCTTACTGTGAACAGTACGATCATAGGGTTTATCAATAATCAATAGATGTTCATTTTCAAAAACAATTTTTAATTTTGAATTATTAAAGGTGTTTGCTTGAAAGGTCTCAGAGATTTTTGGATTTGTTTCTGATTTTAGAATGAATTCTGCAATCGAAATTACATCACCTTCTTCAACACGAGCTTCTGGCTTTGCTTTTTTATGATTAAGCTTTATAAGGCCTTTTCGCAGGAGTTTATAAATCTCTGTAAGGGGAGTGTTATTGAGAAATATCCTGATAATTTTATCTAGTCTTCGCCCTTTATCATCAGGACCAGCTGTAAAATCCTTAAATTCCATCTTATTACTAAGTATATTCATTTTTCGAAAATCTACTAGTAAATTTAGCGTTTCAGTGGTATTATATTATATATTTTTTTAATTGGAATTATATGTCACCGACTTATTCATTTATAGAGCAGCTTAAACTTTTTATGCATAATCCGATTTTGCTGTCATGTATTTTCAGCTGGCTCGGTGCTCAATTTATAAAAGCTGCTATAAAATTAATATATGGAAAAATTCATTCTATTGGTGAACTTTTTGAAGTAATGGTATGGCGTACAGGTGGAATGCCTTCAAGCCATTCAGCACTAGTTACATCACTTTGTGTTACAATTGCATTCAGACACGGACTTCATTCAGATTTATTTATTTTTTCTTTGTGTTTTTTCCTTGTAGTTATTAGAGATGCATTTGGTGTAAGACGTTCCAGTGGAATTCAGGCACGAAAAATCAATGAAATAGGAAATGATTTAAGGGAGAAAGGAATTTTAGAAAGTTATAAGCCGCTTAAAGAAGTAGACGGACATACTCCAATGGAGGTTATTTGTGGTTGTCTTCTTGGCTTCTTTGTAGGACTTTCATTCTCCCTGCTGAAGTAAAACGGTATGAATAAGAATTTACAGTATATTGCACCTTTAGTTTTTTTGTTTTCGCTTATTCTTCTGTTTTCTGTAAAATCAATTCCATCCGGTAAACTCTGGAAAGAATATAATATTGTTTATGTACCAGTTTCAAGTGATGATTCAAGTATAAAAAAAGCCTTTATAGAGTGCGGAATTGAAGATATTGTTTCACTTTCTGGACAATTTCTTCCTTTATCTTTAAATGAAAATTCAATTGAGATTTCAATGCTTCGTTTGAATTATAGTTCCAAGGATTATTCATATTTATCACGAAGAAATGCATTTTTTTACGATAAATCAAAACAATACAGGCTTTATTATATTCCTTCACAATACAAACAAAAGCTTTCAGATGCTGTAAATGCAATTGAAGCAAGAGGAATACCATGCGGTACAGATACTTCTGCTTCTTATCCGTGGTTATTGCCTTTTATCTGTTTACTTCTTTGCGGCATGCTTTTTATTTTTGTTAAAAATAAAATACCTTTTGCCTGTGCTTCTATAATTCCACTAGTTTTTTTATATAGCAATCCATTTTATTCTGTTGCACTTTCTACTTGTCTTATTCTTCTTTGTCTTTTTTTTACTGCTAATGTATGGAGAAGAAAAGATGCTGTAAGCTGGCTCATAAGCCGCCGCTTCATACCAGCAATGCTTGCAGTGTCACTTATAAGCGCTTTTTCCGGCTCACTGCTTTCCGGCTTTCTGTATTTTGCAGCGGCAGCAGGCACAGCAGGCGCCTTACTTTCCGTAAAGTTTTTAGAAGAGTGGTGGCGCAGCCGCAAAGTTTTTGTTCCTGTATATATAAGACCTGCAAAACGTGTTTCAATTTTTGCCGGAAAAGCTTTTACTACATTAAGTATTGTTACAGGTTCGGCAGTTTTATTACTTGCACTTTTTTTCCTTACATCTTCAGGATCTGTCAGTTCAAAAGTTTCAAAGCTTTTATTACCTTCATATACTTCATTAAAATCAGAAGAACTTCCTCAATTTGAAGATTATTATAAATGGGTCTGGAATGTTGAAACTTACCCATATCTATCCCTGAATTCAGATTATTCAACAAAAGATAAAATTGAGTTTACAGAGTTTGTAGAAAATGCTGAGACAGGAATAATACAATCTAATCAAAAAGTTATGATTTATGATGATGATTTTAAAATTAATGTCTATGATGGTATTGATAAACTTTCGTTTAATTCAGTTGAAAAAGTAATGAAATCAGAAGGAAATAATTTTACAGCCGGTTACTCTGCTTTAAGTTCCAGCCATTTGAACTTATTCGGAATAATTATGTGCTTTATTTGTGTTTTACTATTACTTTTTATCTATATTTCTATTATTATTAAGAAAAGGTATTGATAAATGAAGTCTAATAATCCTGTAGTTTCATCAATAATAAAAGATTATAAATATTCACGACAGGCATTTCTCCCGCATTATGTAACTATTCCTTTAACACAGGAATCAGGAGTTTTTTATAAAAGTCTTGTTAAGTGTGGAGATGTTGTAAAAGAAGGTGATATAATTGCAGAAGCAGTATTTGATTCTGGTAAAAAATCATATATTCATTCTTCTTTACCTGGAACAGTTACTGCCATTGAGCCTGTTTATGCTCCTAATGGAATGCAGGAATTCGCAATTAAAATCAAGTTTGGCGGAGCTTTTTCTTACCTTGGTAAAAAACAACAGGAACGTGATGTTTCTTCTTTTTCGCAAAACGAAATATCTTCATTGCTTGTGCAAAAAGGTGTGTTAAATACTTTTAAAACATCAATTCCAGAAAATCTTGGAATTCAAATTGAAACAATGCTTGCTTCTAAAAGAAAACCTGAAAATCTTATTGTAAGACTTTTTGATGAAGATCCATACCGTATCACAGATTCTCTTTTAAGTAAGTTTAATTTTGATGAAATTGCAAAAGGAGCAAGGATTCTTGCAAAAGCAATTAATGCAAAGGGTATTGTTTTTGCAATTGATCAGAAATTTGAAAACAAAAAAATATTTGAAAAACCTGAATACAAAGATATTCGTGCTCTTGAAATGAACATAAGACGATATCCTTGTGGAACCCCAAGAGAAATTGTTTCGGCATTTAACAGAGGTTCTCTAAAAAAAATCTGCACTTTCTGCCTTTCAAAAGCTGATTTATTTACCGATTCTTCAACAATTTATGATGTTTATAAGGCGGCCTGTCTTTCTATACCTTCTATCGATAAATACATTCATTTCTCAGGAAACTGTCTCAATGTTTCTTGTTTTTTGAATATCAGGCTTGGAACTCCTTTAAGGGATGTAGTTACACAACTTGGAGGTTTTATAAAAGAACCGGCTCACATAATAATCAACGGAAAATTATGTGGAATCTCACTACAGAGCCTTGATATCCCAATTACAAAATATGTTAAATCAGTTGAATTCCTTTCAAAGAAAAGGGGAACCGATGAACACATTTATTCCTGTGTAAACTGTGGTAACTGCCGCTTTGCCTGTCCAGTACATATTTCACCGGATATTCTCTATAATCATACAGTTAATTTCAAACTGCTGAATGAAGCTTTTTCTGCATCATCTCTTGTTTGTATTGAATGCGGTCTTTGTAATACAGTTTGTCCGGCTCGTCTGCCTTTGTGTCAGACTATAAAAGTATTAAAAAATAAAATTACGGAGGATTAATCTGAAATGAAAAACAGACTTAAAGATAAAAAACTCATATCAGGTGTAATTTCTGTAAAACCATTTGTATATAATATTCCTTCAATTTCTTCAGTCTCAATACGATTTCTTATAATTCTTTCAATACAAATAATCATGCTGGCTTTAACACAAAGCTACAATGCTTTAATTGTAATTCTTGCTTCACTGCTAGGAGCGATAGGAGCAGCAATTGTAAATTATTTTGTATATAAAGAGCCTCTTTTTAATGCAATGAATATTATAATTCAAGGATTATTTATAGGACTGCTGATTCCCGAAACTTTTCCTCCTTCGACAATTTTTATAATTTCATTTGCAACAATTACTATTTCAAGATGTATCGTCTTTAAGAGCATTAACAGCTGGCTTAATATAACTGCTGTTGCAGTAATAATTGCATGGCATATTGGACGCCAATATTTTCCTGATTTCGCAGTAACAAGCAGTATTCTGAGTTTAAAAAATTCTTCTGTTTATCTTATTGAAAATGGTACTTTCCCTGTTTATAGTTATGACAGCTTAATTACTTCTTTTATGAATAAACATATTTTTGAATTATTTAAAGCTTCAGTTCCAGATGGCTTTGTTTCTCTTCTATGGGATTCTCATTCCATCATTCCAGCTTTCAGATTTAATATAATTACCATTATTTCTTCAATTTTTATTTTTTCTGATAATGCATTCTCACTGATTATTCCAACCGTATTTCTCTTTGTTTATGCATTACTGGTAAGAATTTTTGTACCATTTCTTTTTGGGGGTTACTTAAATCAGGGAGATATTCTTCTTGCTTTACTTACAAGCGGAATTCTTTTCTGCACTGCATTTTTGCTTCAGTCTTATGGAACAAGTCCTATAACAGTTGGAGGAAAAGTGTGTCTTGGAATTCTTTCCGGAATAGTTGCCTTTGCAATTATAGGCTGCGGCACTTCACCTGTAGGAATGGCATATACAATTTTGATATCAAACATAATCAGTATGATTATTCGTGTATTTGAAGAAAAGCAGAATGAACTTTCAACCGGAAGAGTTATATTAAAATACTCAGAAAAAATCTCTACAGAAAATGGAGAAAATAAATGAAACAGCAGATTTCTTATAAAAACTTTTTCATTAATTATGCTGTTTTTGCATTGATTGTTGCATTCATATTTGGAATCCTTGTATATTTATCAACAATCTCACAAAAAGCATGGGATAAAAATTTAAAAGCAGCAATTGTCTATTCCCTTGAAGAACTTGAACCTGACACCTGGGAAATTGGCTCAGTAGTCAGAATTAAAAATCCACTTTCAACAGGTTCGGCCTGTTATGAAGTTCATAACAAAAAAAGTGGAGAAAACTGTAAAGCGGTAATAATTCGCATTCAGACTTTCTATGGTCCGCAGTGTGGCATTTATATAATTGGAAGTAATAATGATATTACTTTTAAAGGTTATTCATCTTTGCACGGAAGAGTTGCTAATCAATTGAAAAATGCATTCGCCGGCAGACGCATAGAATACTGGAATAATCGCATTAAAGAAATGCTTAAATAGGTAAGAGGAGACATTTTTATGAAACAGAAAAAATCATTTATGTATATTGCGTCTTTTCTTGCTTTAACAATTCCAGCACCGGGACGTTTTGTTTTTGGATTAACTATAATTCTTGAACTTTTTTTACTTGAGATTTTAGGGATTCTTTTAAATTCACTTGTAACAAAACTTAAGTTTGAAGAAATCAGAACTTATTTTGTTATGTTCTTTATGATTGCAATTACAATTCTCTATAGACAGATTCTTATTTTTTCATATACTGAAATTGCTCTTACCTTGGGATTCATTCTTTATCTGCCGCCAGTTTCTGTATTTCTTACACACACAATTTTTTCTGATTTAGAAGAACCACTTGCAAAAAAATTAAAATCAAATTTATTAAATACACTTATTTTTTCATTATTCATTTTGATTTTCTTCCTTTTCCGTGATATTTCTGGATATGGGACATTTACTTTCTTTGGAGAAAATCACAGAATTTTTGAAAAAATAATATTTAATCCGGATAAAGTTGGTATATTTTCATTTTTTGCAACGATTCCAGGAGCTCTTGTTCTTACAGGACTTACAATTTATCTTTTCTTTTTCTTAAGAAAAAAATATAGAATTATTTCAAGCAGGGGAGAAACAAAATGATATATCTTCACACTTTTCTTTATTATACATTTTTTTCTTCGGTTGTTTTGATTTATGGCATTGGACTTAATAAAATTGCTGAAATTGGTATTGTAAAATTTAAAGAAACAATCTTTTATGTAAAATGTGCATTTACAATTATTTCTTCTTCAGTAATTTCCTGGCTCATAACATATTATCTGTTAGTTCCTCTAAAAATTACAGAATTGTTTCCACTTGTCTGCTTTATTGTTTATGCATGCATAAGTACCTTCCTTGGAAGTATAGTTCGTCTCACAACAGGAAGAATTACCTCTGAGTTTGCAGTTTCATACTTAGTGGTTCTTCTTTCAATTGCAGAAAGCTCTTCACTGTTATTTACTTTATTTATCTGTCTGAGCAGCCTGCTTTCAATGCTTATAATAATTCCGTTCAGTTTAACTTTCCGTAGAAGAGTTTGTAGTAATGGTCGTCTTCTGGATGAAAAGTATTACAGTCTTTATTTTATGTTCCTTGCAGTATTAATTTTGATTCTTTCGGTTTGGGATATAATCTGGTTAAATCCGGGGGTAATACAGTGATTCTCAAAATTATTTTATTTATATTATTTTTACTTTTATTGATTCTCCTTACATTCTTTACATTATATATACTTATTCCTTCAATTAATAGAAATAATACTAAAAAGGAAGATCCTCTTGTACCTGTGTCTTTATCGCCGGTAATTCTTCCTGAAGAAAATAAATATACTCCTTCTGATAAAAAAGCTTTTGTTTTATGTTCATGTAATAAAACCTGTAAACTGGATCGTTCTCTTTTTAATGAAGAATATTCCTGCATCATGGCTAAAACTGTTTACAACTCTGCATTAGACTGTAAATTTGCATGTCTTGGTCTTGGTGATTGTGCTAAGATATGTCCGCAGGAAGCAATCAAAATTGAAAACATGACAGCCGTTATAAGCAGTAATTGTTGTGGTTGTGGAAAATGTGTTGCAATCTGTCCTCAGAATATCATAGACTTAATTCCTACAGACACAAAAAAAGCAGTAATTTGTGCTAATGACGGAACTCTTATGACATCCTGTTCAAAGTTAAAATCTGAAGAAAATATTGTCTGGAAAGATAAAAAGGACTTTAAAATATGGGAATATTGTTATAGAATGTTTAAGCGATTAAAATAGAATTCTATATTAATCGGAGAGAAATACCTTTGGGGAAGGGTATTTAATATTTCTAATAGTTTATACAAAATTTATTGAATAAAGGAGTGAAGATCGGCTGTTTGGTGGGGCGCCGTATAAAGAATAATGGGTTCAATATACGTCTGCTTCATTGTAAAGTCTGTATCAGTTAACGCTGAAAACAACGAACTTTTTGAAAAAAGTTATCAATCCGTTTATAAGCCGATTTTAAAATTTCTTTACTCACATCCATCTTTTCCATTAACTTTTAAATTTACAGGTCCTCAATTACAGTTTTATAAAAGAAGAAAAAATGAAATTATTACGCTTGTAAGAGAGCTTACAGACCGAAAACAAATAGAAGTTTTGGGTGGTGCATATCATGATGCATTGCTTCCTCTTTTGAATTCTATTGATCGTAATGGTCAGATTGATGAACTTACTTCCGAAATACGACAAACCTTTGGAAAACGTCCTCGCGGTATGACTTTATTTCAGGATTGCTGGGATTCTTCTTTAGTTAATAATATTCATAACTGTGGAATTGAATATGTAATTTTATCCAGCTCTCTGATTCAGGATAATAAAAAAACATTTCTTCCAATTTTTATGTCTGATCTTGGAAAGAGTATTGATATTTTTGCGTCTTATGATGAATTTATTCCAGATTCACAACAATTAAGTGAAGAGTTTATCTGGAATATTGAAAAGGCTGTAATGAAAGCAGAGAAAAAAGATTCTTTCCTACAGCTTGATGCAGACAGAATTGTTGTAATAAATCTTACTGCTGAAACTGCACTTGAACTGACAAATTACAAATGGTTTGAGAAGCTTGATAAATATCTTCAGACAAGTCCAGATTGTCGTGTAAAACTTACTACACCAAATGACTTTAGAACCAAAAATGTAAAAACTAAAATTCAGTCATATATTCCTGTTGGAATCAGTAATGAGATTTCAAACATAATACAAACTGATAGAAATGAGAAAAACCGTTTCCCTTATTCAATATATGATTTTTTGTATACCTATAGTCCAAGCATGAAATTATACAACAGGATGATGTACATCAGTCTTCTTGTTAATCAATATAAAACTGACAAAATGCGAAAAAAAGCTGCCAGAGAAAAACTCTGGCTTGCACAAAACGGAGCATATCTTTTAGCAACAGCAAAAGAACCTGTAGACAACAATTTAAATCGTCAGCAGGCATATAAATATCTTTCAGAAGCTGAAAAAATGCTTCGTTCAGAAGGAGATTTTGTAGAATCTCTAACAAGTTTTGATTATGACAATGATGGTATTCCGGAATATGTTTGTCGTATGGAACAGTATTTTGCCTATATTTCTTTAAATGGCGGTGCTGTAAGAGAACTTGATATTATGAAAAACCTCTGTAACTATGCTGATAATCTCAAACGCCGTGCTATTTTTGATGGTTTTGATGATGATTATGAAAGAGGTATTTTCATAGACCATCTTTTTACAAGCGAGCAGTTTAAGAACTATTCCGGCGGTGAGCCTGCAGGTGACGGTGTTTTCTCAAGAATTCAATACAGTGAATTAAAATACTCGCAATCTCATAAAGAACTTCAGCTTTGTGCAAGGGCTGTATGGAAACCTACAGGGCAGACTGTATATTTAAGAAAAAAATATGTGATTAATTCTACAGGAATGTATGTACAGTATATCATTAAAAATGAAAGTGATAAAACTCTTGGTGCCAAATTTGCTGTAGAATCCAATATTTCAAACATATTCTTTAAGAATGATGATAAAAATGGATTTAATATTGAAACAGTAGATAATGGTGAAATTTTTGTAATCAATCCTAAAAAATCTACTAAGGAAATTAATGCTGGTAGCAAACTTAAAAATATTCAGCTTGTAAGAATGTCTGACAATGCAAATGGCATTTCTTTTGTTTTTGAACCAAATGAAAAATGTGGTTATTGCATGAATCCAATAATCTTTAACCGACAGAACATGAAGGGAGATGAAGCAAAGCCTGTTAGTATGACTTATGAGTCAACTCTTTACTGGGATATTAATATCGGTCCCGGTATGGAAACTGAGAAGAGTATTAACTTTACGATTATTCCTGTTAAGAAAATTAAGAACTGATAACTTGATATGGTGGTTTCGATACGGCCTGCGGCCTACTCAACCACCGTTTTTTTACCCGGTGGTTGAGTAGCTACAAAGTGGCGTATCGAAACCACAATTATCCCACGGTGGTTGAGTAGCTACGAAGTAGCGTATCGAAACCACAATTATCCCACGGTGGTTGAGTAGCTACGAAGTAGCGTATCGAAACCACTTTTATTCTTGAGCAAGTTTCTTTATAAGACTTCTCAACTCATCCAGTTTCTTATGACTAATTCTCGGATTCAGCAGTGTAAACTTAAGGCATACACGACCATCACTTACAGTCTGGCCAATAATTGTTCCATACTGATGAATTAAAGTGCGGCGAACCTTTTTGTTGATTTCATCGAGTTTTTTGAGTTCTTCCGGATTGTTTTCTTTTTCGCTTCCGCAATATCTGAATACCACAGATGAGATTTCAGGTTCAGTTACCACTGCAAAATCCGGGTCGGCTTTAAGCTGGCTGTAAAAGTACTGAGCATTTTCCATGCTGGTCTCTATCAGTTTACTCCAGCCGTCGCGGCCACGAACCTGAAAACTGGTCCAGACTTTCAGAGCGTCGAAGCGGCGGGTTGTCTGAAGTGATTTATCGACTAGGTTAGTGTAGCCGTCTTCTTCGTCTTCCTCGCGGTTGAGATAGTCTACATGTATTGTGAGGGCGTCAAAGGTTGAGCCGTCTTTTAAGAGAACTGCGCTGCAGGAAATAGGCATAAGGAACATTTTGTGGAAGTCTACGGTGATGGAGTCGCAAAGTTTAAGGGCAGAGACGCGGTCACGGTATTTTTCGCTCATAATGACACCAGAGCCATAAGCTGCATCTGCGTGAAGCCACATATTGTGTTCGCGTGCGAGGGCCGCTAAATCTTCCAGAGGATCGATACTGCCGAAATCAGTTGTACCCACAGTTCCAACAATAAGGAAAGGAATGTTTCCGGCTTTTATGTCTGCATCAATGAGAGAGCGGAGGGCTGCTAAGTCCATGCGCTTGCGGCTGTCTACAGGCACCTTTACTACAGACTGATAGCCTAGTCCAAGTATGTGGGCAGATTTTTCCATAGAGAAATGAGAAATCTCGCTGGTATACATTCTGAGTTTAGAACACTTCTCATTTAGTCCATATTTTTTTACATCATATTTTAAGATTTTGTTACAATACCAGTCGCGGGCAAGAATAATTGCTGTCTGGTTAGACTGGCTGCCACCGCTGGTGAATACGCCGTCTGCTGTAACCGGATTATAGCCATAAAGTTTACAAAGGTAGCGGATTGTTTCAACTTCAATTTCGGTGGCTACAGGAGACTGATCCCAGCTGTCCATTGACTGATTAAAAGTTGAAATAATAAGTTCTGAAGAAATTGTTTCCAAAAGCGATGGCCCGTGAAGGTGGGGCATATATTCTGTTGAAGGAGTGCGGAGAAGATTTGGAAGAACCTTTTCTTTTGTGATTTCAAATACTTTACCAAAGCCAAGTCCGTGTTCCGGCAGAATTGAATCTTGTGCAACAATTTTTTTGAGTTCTTCCGGAGTCGGACCGGAATAGGCAGAATCGTTTACAAAGGCATCGGCAATTGCAGAGGCTGTTTGCTTTATGATTTTTTTATATTTCTTTTTATTTGATTTTTCGCAGGTTAAAAATAGTTCTTCCATGTTTGTTTCCTTTGATTGTTTATGTATGGATTATAAAGCGAACGTAGTGAGCGCGTGCCAGGGATTGGAGGGGCGCGAAGCGTTCCGGAGCGAAGCGGAGGAATGAAGCGATAGCGGAACCCCGGAAAGCCCGACCGCTTCTTGGGCAAAGCACAAGAAGCGGGGGCACCCAAAAATTATTTATATTTCTTGTCTATTTCAAGAACGCACTTTTCAAAAATCTTCCATGCCTTAGAAAGATCTTCGTCTGTAATGTTGAGGGCGCAGAGACAGCGCATAACAGCACCGTTACGGCCGCCTTTTTCTACAATAAGACCATTTTCAAAGCAAAGTTTCTGAACAAGGCCGGCAATTTCACCGCTGGCAGGGAGTGAGCCAATGCAATCTGGAGTACCCTTCGGATCAACAAACTCAGTACCAACCATAAGGCCTTTACCGCGGATGTCACCGATAATGCTTACTTTTTTCTGAAGCTCGCGAAGATGAGCACGGATATTGTCTCCCTTGCGAACTACATCAGCAAGGAAATCAGGCTGAGAAACACGGTTCAAGGTAATTGTTCCGGCTTTCATTGCAAGCTGATTTCCGCGGAAGGTTCCCGCATGGGCACCTGCTGTCCATTTATCGAGTTCTTTTTTATAAACTACAACTGCCATTGGCTGTGAGCCACCGATTGCCTTAGAAAGCAAAAGTACATCAGGCACAATATCAGCATATTCAAAAGCAAAGAGCTTACCGCTGCGTCCCATACCGCACTGAATTTCATCTACAATAAGAGGAATATCCAGTTCTTTTGTTACGCGGCGAACAGTCTGCAAAAACTCTACAGGGGCAGGAATAACTCCGCCTTCACCCTGGATAGGCTCTAAGATTACGCAGGCCGGCTTTGTAATTCCGCTTTCAGGGTCTTTGAGAGTGCGCTCAAAAAAGTTGCAGGCAGCCTTTACACAAGCTTCTCCGCCAAGCCCGAACGGATCGCGGTAAGCATAAGGGTAAGGGAAGCTGTGAACATCCGGCATAAGGCCATTTACTGTTGATTTTGCATGAAGATTTCCCATGCAGGCAAGAGGGCCTTGTCCCATTCCGTGGTAACCGCCGGCAAAGGAGATTACGGAAGTGCGGCCGGTTGCAGTCTTACAGAGCTTGATAGCAGCGTCTGTTGCATCCGTTCCAGATGGTGAGCAGAATTGAATTTTCGCATTATTTCCTAATTCAGAAGGAAGATGGCGAAGTATCGTTTCAACGAATTCATCTTTTACAGGGGTGGTTAAATCAAGGGTGTGAAGGGGAGCATCAGATGTAATGAGCTCTACCATCGCCTTGTTTACTTCGTCATCATTGTGGCCGAGTGCTAAAGTTCCTGCGCCACACAAAAAATCCAGATATTTGTTTCCTTCTACGTCCTCAACCCATGAGCCTTTGGCTTTAGCAATTGCGAATGGAAATTTTCGCGGGTAGCTACGGGCATTAGATTCTGTGGAATCCTGTCTGGTAATGTAATACTGATTTGTGCCTTTTTCCGACATAAACGTTCTCCACTACGAAACAGCGAATTCGCTGTAAATATTTTAATGTAAGTAATTCAATGTACTATAAAAAAGTGGTTAATGCAATGTAATTATATAAAGATTTTTCAATCAATTGGCTTCCGGTCGTGAATCATGGGTCAAAAACGCGCAATAATGCGCTAGACGTTTTTTGTGGTATAGTGATATTATAAATCTTATATGAGCAAAGGGGGTGGGAAATGTTAGAACCACTGAAAAAACGAAATGATCTGGCAGGGCCTAAGGTTGTGGACGCGCTTAAAAAACGTCACTTTGAGGCTTATTATGTTTCTGATAGTAAAGATGTTGCGGCTAAGGTGATGGAGCTGATTCCTGCGCGGGCTTCTGTTTCCTGGGGTGGTACAACTACTGTTGACCAGCTTGGAATCAAAAAGCTGCTTGCTGATAAGGGTTATAAACTGATTGACCGCGATACTGCAAAATCACCGGAAGAGCGTGAAGAAATCATGCACCAGGCTTTGATGTCGGATTTCTTTCTTATGAGTTCTAATGCCATTACAGAAGACGGCGAGCTTTTTAATATTGACGGTAAGGGTAACCGTGTTGCTGCTCTCTGCTATGGTCCTAAAAATATTTTGATTATTGCCGGAATGAATAAGATTGTTCCTGATATGGATGCAGCTTATGATAAGGTTCGTAACTATACATCTCCTGTAAATGCAATGCGCTTTTGCGATGCTACACCTTGCGCAAAAACAGGCTTGTGCGGCGACTGCCTGAGCCCTCAGAGCATCTGTGCTCAGTTTGTAGAAACCCGCATTTGTAAGCCTGAAGGCCGCATTAAGGTTATTCTTGTTGGCGAGGATCTTGGTATCTAAATGAAAAAAATCAGAATGTCCCGCATAAAAAAAATCACATCAACAATTTTTGTTTTTCTTTGTCTTACTTTTTTTGTGACGGGACAGTCTGCTATAAATCATCCGCTTGGAGATATGTTGGATGATAATCAAACAATTTCTTATAAAGGAAGCCGTAACTATAAGTTTATTGAACGAAGCGATTTGCGCCTATATCAAAACGGACGCTATGTGGGCTTGCAGAGTAAAATAGTCTCGGCTTTTATTATTCCAAGCTGGACAGATAAGGGGCTTGTGTACGAAGGGGACTTTTTTATAGATCAGGATACCAATCGTAACAAGGCTCAGGTTGCTCTTGGTATTCATGAAGCAATTCCTTCATCATTTATAATTAACAGCGATGGTAATCTTACTATGCTGGTTGATAACGGATATCCTAGCTTCAGATGCTTTCCAACTTTTACCAGCCGCAAAATCCAGAAGGGGGATATTTGGGAAGCAAAGGCGATGAGGGCAGTAGACCCGCTTTCTAAAGGCATCATCACAAAGATGCCGATTTACGTGCGATACACTTATACAGGGGATGATAATTATAATGGTGAGCCTGTTTATCTGATTTCTGCTGAATGGGCAACCCGCTACAACATGGGTGGAACAACTACATACGTTGACTGGGGCGGAGACAAAGAACTCAATTATGCACAGGGAAGTCATAAGGCAACTATAATTGTAAGCAAGGCAACGGGGGCGGCTCTTGTTATCCGCGATACAGTTGATGAAACTTTTATTTATAAGGATGGAAATAAATATCAGTACAAGGGAACTATCTCCTTGTTTACAGAATATCCACCGGCCATAGACCGCAGCAGACTGATTGCAGCTCTTAAGAAAATGGATCTGCTTGATGATGAGGAAGCGGAAAAACTTTTGCAGAGACCGGTGTTAAAAGCCACTGTTGACAAAGATGATTTCTGGGAGACGGTAAACACAAGCGAATGGGTGAGCGGGGGAAATCCAGATAAAGACAAAAAAGATAAAGCTTCAGGCGATGGCAAAGCTTCTGATGAAAAGAAAGCTTCAGGCAAATCATCATCAGCAAAAGACACCGCCGCAAAAACTGAGAAGCTTAAAAAACAGATTGAAGAACATCAGGCAAAATCCGCTAAGTCTGCAACCTCGATTTCTGTAGACAACACCGAAGCCGGAATTCGCCTGACAATTCAGAACCTTCAGTTTAAGGCCGATAGTGCAGAGCTGCTTCCGGGTGAAGAAAAACGCCTTGATCAGATTGCAGAAATATTGCGGCTGGCAGAAGGCGCACAATTTTTGATTGAAGGACACACCGCAGACACAGGCTACGAAGCAGGCGAAATGAAGCTTTCAAAAGAGCGAGCTGATTCAATTGCTGCTGCGCTGAGTTCCCGAGGAATCGGCAGCGAACGCTTTATCTGCAAGGGAAGCGGCGGCAAAAAACCGATTGCCTCGAATGATACTTCAGAAGGCAAAGCGCTTAACCGCCGTGTTGAAATTACAATATTAGATTGATAAAAAAGTGGTTTCGATACACTCGCTACGCGAGTACTCAACCACCGGTGATTGAGTAATACAATCATTCTAACACCGGTGATTGAGTAGCCCGAAGGGCGTATCGAAATCACATTATTAAAGAGGATAAAAATGACAGACACAGAAAGACAAGACTTATACACAGAAGTAAACGAGCTTCTCGACATTTACAACGAATTTTCACCATGCCAGCCGGATGGTAAAAGCAATATTGAAGCAGTTAAGCCCTGCATTACAGAAATGATAGATTATATCATGAAAGACTCAACCGAAGCTGCCAGCATGAAAGACTGGCTGGACCACACAGACTTCTGGACAGCGCCTGCTTCAACCCGCTTCCACGGAAACTTCAAGGGCGGACTTTCGATTCACACACTCATGGTAATCAAACAGAGCCTTGAGTTTGCTCATTCAGTTCTTGAAAACTTTTATACGTCTCCGGCGGCTCCAAATTATACCGTGCGAGCCTACGACATTTTTGTTGCCGCTCTCTGTCACGATTTTTGCAAAACAGGTTTTTACGGAGTAGAGTACCGCAACACAAAAGACATCACTGGCAACTGGATAAAACAGCCATTCTATAAGACACTTAACGATAACAGAAACCTTGGCCACGGAAATGAATCTGTTCTTATGATGATTGAAATTCTTCCATCTATCATAAACAACCGCATGGTGATTGAAGCAGTAAGCCGTCACATGGGCTTTTCAGATTTGTCAGACAGCGAGACCTTTAATTACTCAAACTTCCTTCAGAACCCACTGGTTATCCTGCTTCAGCTGGCAGACCAGACAGCGGCACAGTGGTTTGGAATGTAGCCACTATTTGGTCATCCTGAACTTGTTTCAGGATCTAATGTAAATAGATGCTGAAACGTCATCCTGAACTTGTTTCAGGATTAACATGACATAGGATTTCTTAATGATTAAAGTACACAATCATCTTCCCGGACTTTTTGAGTTCTATGAATTCTATAAAGTTTTTCTACCGCTTTACCGCGAACATCGAGACTGGTTTTATGAATGGTGTGATATTGCATCAATTTATGGCGCACCCGAAGGCTCGCTTTGGGGCGGTGGAAGAACAAGTTTTGGGAAGGCAGATGCCCGCGATGTTCTTGCCTTGATGGATGAGTTTGCAATCTCCGCCAGACTAACCTTCAGTAATTCCTTATTGAAAGAAGAACACCTTGCAGACAAAAAATGCAACGAGCTGTGCAGGCTTTTTGAAGGCGCAAAAATACCTGCCGGCGTAATCGTCCATTCAGACTTATTACTTGATTATCTGAAAGAAAAATATCCAGACCTATATTTGATTTCATCAACCACAAAAGTCCTTACAGATTTTGAAGACCTACGTTCAGAACTTGACCGCGCCGATTTCAAATACGTAGTCCCAGATTTTCGCTTGAATAAAGCTTTCGACAAACTTGCCACACTTACCCAGGAAGAAAAAGACAAAGTCGAATTCCTCTGTAACGAATACTGTGACATAAATTGCAGCTCCCGCAAAGCCTGCTATGAAAACGTAAGCCGCAAAAACCTGGCCACCTCAGGTGAAGAAATCCCCGACCATAAATGCACATCTCCTGAAGGCAAAGGTGGCTACAAGTTTTCCAAAGCCATGAAAAATCCCGCATTCATCAGCATTCTGGATATTCAGAACACCTATCTTCCCATGGGCTTTTCAAATTTTAAGATTGAAGGGCGGGGACTTGGTTCTGCTCTTCTTTTGGAGTTTATTCTTTACTACATGACAAAACCAGAGCACCACTTAGAAGTCCGCGAAGAAATCTACCTGGATGCCATGCTGGATTTGTTTTAGAAAAGCCGCAAAAAATCAGAAAATATGATATAATATAATAAACTAATAAACAAAATTTACAGTACCTTTATTTGGCACCCTAATATAATAGAATAAAAAGTGAGGAGTTTATATATAATGGCAAAATCAAAAAAACAAGTCAGCTTTGAAGACGCTCTCTGGGGAGCCTGCGACAAGCTTCGCGGAACAGTTGAACCAGCAGAATATAAACACGTTGTACTTAGTCTAATCTTCTTAAAATTCGTAAATGATAAATTTGAAGCTCGACGTCAGGAACTAAAAGACGAAGGCAAAGAAAAATATATCGACGTTCAGTCCTTCTACACAATGAAGAATGTTTTCTTCGTTCCTGAAGAAAGCCGCTGGTCATTCATCATGCAGAATGCAAAACAAAATGATATTGCCCTCAAAATTGATACAGCACTCAATACAATAGAAAAACAAAATCCGTCATTAAAGGGTGCGCTTCCAGACAACTATTATTCCCGACTTGGAATTGATGTTTCAAAGCTTGCAGCACTTTTGGATGAGATTAACAACATTCAGACAAATGCAGATAAAGAAAACGACATAATGGGGCGTGTGTATGAATATTTTCTTACAAAGTTTGCCCTTCAGGAAGGAAAAGGAAAGGGAGAATTCTATACTCCAAAATCTGTTGTAAATCTTATTGCAGAAATGATTGAACCATACAAGGGAAAAATCTATGACCCATGTTGTGGGTCCGGTGGTATGTTTGTTCAGTCTCTTAAATTTGTAGAAAATCATGCAGGAAACTCAAAAGACATTTCTGTATATGGTCAGGAAGGAACAACTACAACATATAAGCTTGCAAAGATGAATCTTGCAATTCGTGGTATTCCATGTGACCTGGGAGAAAAAGCTGCCAATACTTTTACAAACGACCTTCATAAAGATTTGCGCGCTGATTACATTATGGCAAATCCACCTTTTAATCAGAAAGACTGGCGTGCAGAAAATGAACTTGTAAACGATGCCCGCTGGAATGGCTATACAGTTCCGCCAACAAGCAACGCAAACTATGGCTGGATTTTGCACATGGTTTCAAAACTCAGCACTAATGGAACCGCAGGCTTCCTTCTTGCAAACGGTGCGTTAAGTGGCGAAGGACAGGAATTAGAAATCCGCAAACAGTTGATTGAAAACAACCTTGTCGAAGCAATCGTAATTCTTCCAAGAAACCTTTTTTACACAACAGATATTTCTGTAACGCTCTGGATTTTGAACAAAAACAAAAAGAACCGCACTGTTGAACAGAATGGAAAAATCAAAAACTACCGCAACCGCGAAGAAGAAGTTCTCTTCATGGATCTTCGCCAGATGGGAAGTCCATTCGAAAAGAAGTATATTGAACTTACTCAGGAAGACCGCGATAAAGTAACATCAACCTTCCACTCATGGCAGCAGGCCGGAGCAAACGAAACTTACAAAGATATTCCTGAATTCTGCTATAGTGCAAACAAAAAGGAAATTATTGAAAAAGGCTACAATCTTGTTCCAAGCCGCTACATTGAATTTGTAAACCGTGATGAAACACAGGATTATGATTCAGCCATGAAAGCCCTTCAATCTGAACTGACAGACCTCCTTAAACAGGAAGAAGAAAGCAAAAAAGAACTGCTTGGTGTTTTCAAAGATTTGGGCTACGAAATTAAACTATGAAAAACTAACTGATTTGTTCGCATCTAACGATGCTCACGGAGTTTATATGTTAGTATATGAAGAAGAAACTGGGAAGATTCTAAAAGCTTGCATGAATGTTTTTAATGAGCTTGGAAATGGCTTTTTAGAAGCTGTGTATCAAGAAGCTTTAGCTATTGAATTTTGCTTAATGAAAATTCCGTTTCAAAAAGAAGCAAAGATAGATATTTACTTCAAGGGCAACAAATTGAATAAGGAATATTATGCTGATTTTATTTGTTACGATAAAATCATAGTAGAATTGAAATGTGTTTCAAAACTTGTTAATGCAAACAAAGCTCAGGTTATAAACTATCTGCATGGAACACATTTTGCTGTTGGATTACTTGTAAATTTTGGCGA